>Ga0256405_10002151_pt1 | contig 47404 bp, 50 predicted proteins | sample RumenRJG_02DNA_FD_189096 | JGI IMG/M metagenome (GOLD analysis project Ga0256405, IMG submission 189096) | Bovine rumen microbial communities from Lethbridge, Alberta, Canada - RJG_02 | ecosystem: Host-associated > Mammals > Digestive system > Stomach > Rumen | place: Canada: Alberta... | reverse complement strand
CGTGTTCACCGCCGGCGAGCAGGAGTTCTACGCGGAGCGCGGCTTCCAGAACGAGCCCCAGCGCTGCAAGGCCTGCCGTGACGCCCGCAAGAACGCGGCCCGCGGTCCCCGCGAGTACTTCACGGCTGTCTGCGCCAACTGCGGCGGCGAAGCCCGCGTGCCGTTCGAGCCGAAGACCGACCGTCCGGTGTACTGCAGCGACTGCTTTGCCAAGATGCGCGCCGAGCAGCAGTAATTTGTTTTCAAAAAAAGCGACCTGCCTTCGGGCGGGTCTCTTTTTATTTTTCCCAATCGATTTGCTCTTGAAAAAATGCGGACAATGGGGTACACTATCCCATGCAGATCACAATCGGAGGTTGATTCAATATGGTTGCCATTACCAAAGACACCGTCATCGGTGACATTCTTGACATCGCGCCCCAGACGGCGCCCATCTTCTTCTCCATCGGCATGCACTGCCTGGGCTGCCCGTCCAGCCGCGGCGAGACCGTGGAGGAGGCCTGCATGGTACACGGACTGACCGGCGAGCAGATGGACAAGCTGCTGGACATCGTCAACGAGGAAGCCAACCGTGACTTCGACGATGAGGCCGCAGGGGAATAACAAGGAAGCGCACGCGGACACCGTGTGCGCTTTGCTTCATCTCCAGCCGCGCCTGCAATGTCTCGCAGACTGCGTGCCGGAAGGCGCGCGTCTTGCCGACGTAGGCACCGACCACGGTTATCTGCCCGTGTGGCTGCTGCAAAACGGGCGCATCGCGTCCGCCATCGCGTCGGACATCAACGCTGAACCGCTCGAGCACGCCCGCCGCACGGCGGCAGAGTACGGCATGACGCTGGACCTGCGCCTGTGCGCTGGGCTGGACGCCGTCGCGCCCGACGAAGTGGACGTCATCGCCATCGCCGGCATGGGCGGGGAGACGATCATCACGATCTTGGAAGGCGCCGCGTGGGACTGGCGCGGCAAGACGCTGCTGCTCCAGCCCATGACCAAGGCGGAGCTGCTGCGGCGCTATCTCACGGAGCATGGCTTTCGCATCGCGTCCGAGCGCCTGGTGCTGGACAAGGGCGTCATCTACCCCGTACTGACCGTGGAGGCGGGGGAGAGCGCGCCGCTGACCAATGCCGAGGCGTGGTGCGGCGCGGGACGCGAACAGGACCCCCTGTACGGCGACTACGCCCGCGACCGGGTGCGGAAGCTGGAACGCGCCGCCGCGGGACTCCGACAGGCGAAAATACTTGACAATACGCAGATCGCAGCGTTGGAGGCGGACGCCGCCGCGCTGCGCGAGCGGATAAAGGAGTGGGAAGATGCCAACGGTACGGGAAATTGAAGGCGCCCTCTACGACTGGGCGCCGCGGGACTTGGCGGAGAGCTGGGACAACGTGGGCTTGCTGGTGGGCAGCGAGGGCCGCGCGGTCACGCGCGTGCTCATCGCGCTGGACGTGACCGATCGGGTGGCGGACGAGGCGATCACGCGGGGCGTGGAGCTGATCGTGGCGCACCATCCGGTGATGAACTGCACCTGGCACAAGGTGCAGAGCGTCGTGGACGACAACCCGCAAGGGCGGCTGCTGGCGAAGCTCCTCAAAAACGACGTCTCCGCCATCTGTATGCATACGAATCTGGACGCCGCGGAGGGCGGCGTCAACGACGTTTTGGCGAAAACGCTGGGGCTTGAGGGGCTATCCCTGCTCAACGAGGAAAAAATCGGGCGCGTCGGCACATTAAAATGCGAAAAAAGTCTTGAACAGTTCCTACAGGATGTGATACAATCTTTGGGCTGTCAGGGGCTGCGGTATCGCGACGGCGGCAAACCGGTGCGAAAAGTCGCCGTGGGCGGCGGCGCTTGCGCCGAGTACATCCCGCAGGCGATCGCGCTGGGCTGCGACACGTTCGTGACCGCGGACGTCAAATACCACGACTTTCTCGACGCCGAGGGGCTGAACCTCATCGACGCGGGGCACTTCGAGACGGAGAACCCCGTCTGCGAGGCGGTGCGCGCGTATCTGGCGCAGCGGTTCCCAAGGCTGGAGCTCGTACTCTCAACGTCTCATCAGAGCGTTATCAAGTATTACAGGTAAGGAGAACTACACCATGTCCGGACATTCCAAGTGGCATAACATCCAAAAGACCAAGGGCGCGGCTGACGCCAAGCGCAGCGCGGCGTTCACCAAGATCGCCAAGGAGATCATCGTCGCCGTCAAACAGGGCGGCAGCGGCGACCCGGCGAATAACTCCCGCCTCGCCACCGTCATCGCCAAGGCGAAGGCGGCGAACATGCCCAACGACAACATCAAGCGCACCATCGACAAGGCGCTGGGCGCGGGCAACACCGACAACTACGAGTCCGTCACCTACGAGGGCTACGGCCCCTGCGGCGTCGCGGTCATCGTCGAGGCGCTGACCGACAACCGCCAGCGCACCGCGCCGGAGGTTCGCCACTACTTCGACAAGTTCGGCGGCAATCTGGGCGCGCAGGGCTGCGTGAGCTGGTCGTTCGACCGCAAGGGCGTCATCGTCATCGACAACGAGGACGGCGACTACGAGGAGGACAAGGTGATGGAGGACGCGCTGGAGGCCGGCGCGGAGGACTTCGAGGCCGACGGCCCCGTGTTCGAGATCACCACCGATCCCGACGCTTTCCCCGACGTGGTGAAGGCGCTCGAGGACAAGGGCTACGTGTTCGTCAGCGCGGAGATCTCCATGGTCCCGCAGAACTACGTCACGCTCAAAACCGAGGACGACGTGAAGAACATGGAAAAGCTCATCGACTTCCTGGAGGAAAACGAGGACGTGCAGAACGTCTGGCATAACTGGGAGCAGGACTGATAACTGGAAAAAGCGGCGCTTTTGCGCCGCTTTTTTAAAAACTAGAGGGAGGGCATACCATGAACACGAAAAGGATCGCTTCACTGCTGCTTGCGCTGACCTTGACACTGTCGATGAGCGTGCCTGCCTTTGCGGCGGGGGACGTGACCTGGACCAAGGACACGACGCTCACCCCCATGCGCAACATTTATCACAATGTCACGGTCAAAGCGGGCGTGACCGTGACCATGAATAAGCTCGAACCCGACCCACGGGGTTTGGAGATCGGCAAGAGCCTCACCGTCGAGTCCGGCGGCAAGGTCGTGGGCGGCAGCATCATCTTCTCCCGCGGCGCGACGAGCACCGGCATTGACCTTTATTATCGCGTGGCGGGCGTGGAAAAGTTGCTCACCGTCACGCTTGCGGAGTTAATCGCCAAGGAGCCGAGCAGCGACTATCAGCCGACGTTCCTGTACGACTACGGCACGGGTCACTATGTCCTGATTGCGGACTAAAGCGCCGATCCCTTTGAAGTGCCGACGCCCGGTGACGGCGGCAGCGGCGGTGTAGATGCGCGCACGGAGCAGCTCGCCGAGACGCTCAAGGGCCTCGGGCTGTTCCTCGGCAGCGATGCGGGCTTCGAGCTTGAGCGTGAGCCGAGCCGCGTGGAGGCGGTCGTCATGCTGATCCGTCTGCTGGGCAAGGAGCAGGAGGCGAAAAGCGGCAGTTGGACGCATCCGTTTACCGACGTGCCGGCGTGGGCAGATCCATATATCGGCTACGCCTATGAGCAGCAGCTTGCCAACGGCATGAGCGCCGACCAGTTCGGCACCGGTCCTGCGACGGCGCAGATGTTCGCAACCTTTGTGTTGCGCGCGCTGGGCTACAACGACAGCGCCGCCAAGGGAACGGTCGACTTCACCTACGACGGCGCGGTGCAGTACGCCACGGAGCGCGGCCTGATCGCGGGACAGGGCGACGTCGACGGCTTCAACCGCGGCGCGTGCGTGCGCATGATGGAGGCGGCGCTGCGCCAGCGCAAGAACAACGGCGACATCCTCTGGCGCGAACTGGCCGCCGACGGCGTGTTCACAGAGGAAGCCTACAAGACTGCGTTCAACGCCTGAACAGGGAAGAGAAAGCCCCGGCGCGTTTGCGCCGGGGCTTTCATATTTAGTGTGCGAGCAAAACTGTAAGCCGGGTTCTGTATTTGACAGTCATCTATCTAGCCGCCGCGTTGCCGCGGCGATCCAGCCACCTCGGGAGCGACCGGGCCGGCCTATGCGCTCCCATACCGGTGTTGCTCCGGATAGAGTTTACAGCGACGGACGCTTCCACGCCGTCGGGTGCGCTCTTACCGCACCTTTCCACCATCACCTCATAAAGAGGCAGTCTATTTCTGTTGCACTTTTCCTGAGATCGCTCTCGGCGGGCGTTACCCGTTATCCTTGCCCTGTGGAGCCCGGACTTTCCTCACGGACGGGCCTTTCGCCCCGTCCGCGCGACTGTCTGTCTTACTCGCGCCGTCTATTTTAGCGGGAAAGGGTCGCGCTGTCAAGGTTGCTATTTTCCTTTTTTTGGGATATACTAAATTGACTTTGATTTTCCGCCGAAAGGACGCGCTTTATGGATTTAGGGGCATATATCGAAACACTTCAGAGAAAAACCGTCGCGGTGCTGGGCATCGGCGTGAGCAACACGCCGCTCATCGAGCTGCTGCGCAGAAACGGCGTGCGCGTGATCGCTTGCGACAAAAAGAGCCGCGAACAGTTGGGCGATACCGCCGCTGCGCTGGAAACGCTGGGCGCGGAGCTGCGCCTTGGGGAGGACTATCTGAAGGATATCGACGCGGACGTGATCTTCCGCACACCGGGGATGCGGCCCGATGTGCCGGAGCTGCTCGCGGCGAAGGCGCGGGGCAGCGTCGTAACCTCGGAAATGCAGGTGTTTTTCGAGGTTTGCCCCTGTCCCATCATCGCGGTCACGGGCAGCGACGGCAAGACGACCACAACGAGCATCATCGCGGAGTTTTTCCGCGCCGCGCTTCGCACCGTGTGGGTCGGCGGCAATATCGGCCACCCGCTGCTCGCGGAGGCGGACCGGATCAAGCCGGACGACATTGTGGTGCTGGAGCTTTCCTCGTTCCAGCTGCTGGACATGACCCGCAGCCCGCATATCGCGGTGCTGACCAACCTCGCGCCGAACCATCTGGATGTGCACCGCGACATGGCGGAGTATATCGCGGCGAAGGAGAACATCTTCCGTCACCAGAGCGCGGGGGATATTGCCATCTTCAACCTGGACAACGACATTACGCGCGAGCAATCCAAGCGCGCAGCCGCTCATGTGCGGCTGTTCAGCCGTCGGGATACAGTCACGGACGGCGCGTTTGTGCGAGACGGCGCGATCTGGCTGCGAAGCAGCGCCGGGGAGCGGGAGATCGTCAGAACCGCGGACATCCGCATCCCCGGGCAGCACAATGTGGAGAACTACTGCGCGGCGATCACCGCCGTGGACGGACTGGTGCCGGACGAGGTGATCCGCACCGTCGCCAAAGAGTTTAACGGCGTGGAGCACCGCATCGAGCTGGTGCGTGAGCGCCGGGGCGTGAAGTGGTACAACGACTCCATCGCGTCCAGTCCCACGCGCACGATCGCGGGACTGCGGTCGTTCGACCAAAAGGTGATTCTGATCGCGGGCGGCTATGACAAGCATATTCCCTTTACTCCATTGGCACCGGAAATTGTCGAGCACGTCAAGCTTTTGATCCTCTGCGGCGCGACGGCAAACGCCATCCGCGCCGCCGTGACGGGCTATGAGGGCTATCATGGCGCGCCGGAAATGATCGAGGTCAAGACGCTGCAAGAAGCGGTGGAGCTCGCCTCCGCGCGGGCGGAATCGGGCGACATTGTGACGCTTTCGCCCGCCTGTGCGGCGTTTGACCAGTTCGCCAACTTCATGGAGCGCGGCAAGGCGTTCAAGGCGATGGTCGCTGCGCTTCCGGAATAAGGATAAGCCACGAGCGCATACGCTCCCATGAGGTGGGGACTATGCGCAGATACATGCACCGGACGCTGTCGAGGAAGGATAAGCTGCTGCTGTGGGTCGCGGCGATCGCGCTGGCGCTGCTGGCGCTGGCGCTGGTCGCCATGTCGCACCTGCGGCCGATCTTGACGAGTCTCGCCACCGCGCGGGTGTCCAACACCGTGACGCGCATCGTGAACGCCGCGGTCAACGAGACGGTCTACGAGAACAACGTGGATTATGACAGCCTGATTGAGCTGGAGAAGGACAACGACGGGCGCATCGTGGCGGTCAAGAGCAACATGATGGCGTTCAACCGCCTGCAATCCGCCGTGCTGAACAACGTGCTCGAGCGCATGGCGGACGTGGACACGCGGGAGCTGTCGATCCCCATCGGCACGCTGACCGGCTCGCCGCTGCTGGCGGGCCGCGGGCCGCTGCTGCGGGTGCGGATGCAGTCGGTGGGCTCGCCCGGAGCGCACTTTGAAAACGAGTTCTCCGCCGCGGGCATCAACCAGACCAAGCACCAGATCAAGCTGATCGTGGACGTTTCGGTGGGCATCCTGCTGCCGGGCTTTTCCACGGGAACGCGGGTGAGCAACGACTTCAACGTGGCGGAGACGGTGATCGTCGGCGGCGTGCCGGAGAGCTACACCTATTTTCACTCAAACGATATTCAGAGTACCGCCGAGGACTATGTGATGAACGGAGGATGACCGCAATGGACGATTACAAGGCGCGCATCAAGGAACTGCGCGAGATTCTGGAATACAACAGCAAGCTCTACTACGACATGGACGCGCCCACCATGTCGGACTACGAGTACGACCACCTGCTGCGCGAGCTGGAGGACCTGGAGGCCGCGCACCCGGAGGAGGTCACGCCGGATTCGCCCACGCAGCACGTGGGCGGCACGGCGTCCAACAGCTTCGCGCCCGTGCAGCACGAGGTGCCGCTGGAGAGCCTGCAGGACGTGTTCAACGCGGACGAGGTGGGGGAGTTCCACCACCGCGTCCGGGAGCAGCTGGTGAACGTCGAGTACAGCGTGGAGCCGAAGGTGGATGGGCTCTCCGTCGCCATCGAGTACCGCGACGGGCGCTTCGTCCGCGGAGCAACGCGCGGCGACGGGCGCACGGGCGAGGACGTGACGGAGAATATCCGCACCATCCAGAACCTGCCCATGGTGCTGCCGGACAAGCTGCCGCACCTCATCGTGCGCGGCGAGGTGTATATGGCCAAGACCACGTTCGCGGCGCTCAACGCCGAGCGAGAGATCACCGGCGAGCCGCTGTTCGCCAACCCGCGCAACGCCGCGGCGGGGTCGCTTCGCCAGCAGGACCCGAAGATCGCGGCCCAGCGCAAGCTGGATATCGTCATCTTCAACCTGCAGCTTGCCGAGGGAAAGATCTTTGAAAAGCACACCGACACCCTTGATTATATGAAGTCGCAGGGCTTTCCGACCATCCCGTACCTGCGCACCGGCGACCTGGACGCGGTGAACGCGGAGATCGTGCGCCTCAACGAGGATCGCGCGGAGCTTCCCTACGATATGGACGGCGCGGTGATCAAGCTCAACGACCTCTCCGATCGAAACGCCCTCGGCAGCACGTCCAAGGTGCCGCGCTGGGCGATCGCGTACAAGTACCCGCCGGAGCAGAAGCCCAGCAAGCTCGTCGACATTGTGGTGCAGGTGGGTCGCACGGGCGTGCTGACGCCCAAGGCGGTCGTGGAGCCGGTACGCCTCGCGGGTACGACGGTCACCAACGCGACGCTCCACAACCAGGACTTCATCACCGAGAAGGACATCCGCATCGGCGACACGGTCATCGTGCAGAAGGCGGGAGAGATCATCCCCGAGATCGTGCGCGTGGACTTTACCCAGCGCCCGGATGGCGTAAAGCCTTATCACTTGCCGGAGCGCTGCCCGGTGTGCGGCGCGAAGGTCGAGCGTGACGAGGACGGCGTCGCCATGCGCTGCACCGGCGCGGAGTGTCCCGCCCAGCTGCTGCGGTATCTGGAGCACTTCACCTCCCGCGAGGCGATGGACATTGACGGCGTCGGCCCGGCGGTGCTGCGGCAGATGGTGGACTCGGGATTGGTGCAGACCGCCGCCGACCTCTACAAGCTCACGGTGCAGGATATCGCGCAGCTTGACCGCATGGGCATGAAGTCCGCGCAGAACGCGGTCTACGCCATCGAGCAGTCCAAGCAAAACGACGTGTCGCGGCTCATCTGCGGCCTCGGCATCCGTCAGATCGGCGCCAAGGCGGCGCGGACGCTGGCGCAGCACTTCGGCAGCTTCGACGCGCTGGAAAAAGCCTCCATCGAGGAGCTGACCGCCATCGACGACATCGGCGAGATCACGGCGAAGTTCCTGCGCGACTGGCTGGACAGCCCGCAGTCGCAGGATCTCATGCGCCGCTTCCGCGAAGCGGGGGTCAACATGGAGTGCCTCGACAAGCCCACGGACGATGCCTTCCGCGGCATGACCTTCGTGCTCACCGGCTCGCTGACGCGCTTCACCCGCGACGAGGCGACGGAGATGATCCAGTCGCGCGGCGGCAAGGCCAGCGGTTCGGTGTCGAAAAAGACCACCTACGTCGTCGCCGGCGAGGCGGCGGGCAGCAAGCTCACCAAGGCGCAGGAGCTGGGCATCCCCGTGCTGACCGAGGACGAGTTCCTTGCCATGCTGAACGGCGGGGAAGCGCAGGAAAAGCCCGAGACGGACGAACAGATGACGCTGTTATGAAGACAATTCACGACGTAATTCTGCAAAGGCTTTTCGCCTTACAGGATGTAGAATATCAACTCTTTCAAAGCAAGCTGATCCCGACGATCGCGCCGGAGCGCATGATCGGAGTGCGCACGCCCGCGCTGCGGGCGATGGCAAAGGAATTATCCAAGCGCGAGGACGTGGGGGAGTTCCTCGCGGCGCTGCCGCACCGGTATTTCGACGAGAACCAGCTCCACGCGTTCATCATCTCGCTGGGGAAGGACTACGGCGCGACGGTGGCTGCGGTGGACGCGTTTTTGCCCCATGTGGACAACTGGGCGACCTGCGACCAGCTCTCACCCGCGGTGTTCCGCAAGTTCCACGCGGAGCTTTTGCCGGAGGTCCGGCGCTGGATGGCGTCGGAGCACGTCTATACCTGCCGGTTTGGAATCGGCATGCTGATGCAGCACTTTCTGGACGCGGACTTCGACCCGGCATATTTGGAGTACGTCGCGGCGCTTCGCAGCGACGAATACTACGTCAACATGATGATCGCGTGGTACTTCGCCACGGCGCTCGCCAAGCAGTACGACGCGGCGCTGCCGTATCTGGAGGGGCAGAGGCTGGACACATGGACGCACAACAAGGCGATCCAGAAGGCGATCGAGAGCTTCCGCGTGAGCGCGGAACAAAAAGATTATCTCAAAACGCTGAAAAAGAAAAAATAATGCTTGACAAGCTCGGATCAGCGTGCTATACTTGCATCTGTTCCGAGCGATTCGGGGGTTTAGCTCAGCTGGGAGAGCGCTTGACTGGCAGTCAAGAGGTCAGCGGTTCGATCCCGCTAATCTCCACCAACAAAAGAGACTGGAAACCACGTGTTTCTGGTCTTTTTTGTTTTTTTTTGCAACATTTTAATGATAAATCTTTGACCTGCTGACTGTCAACAAAATCGGGTGTCAACACAAAATGTCAACAAACACGAAAATGCGGGGAATTTTTCGGCGTTTTGACGGCGTTGGTCTATATGCCCACAAGTGGGCGTGATACTCTTGTCCTCGCCGCGGTTGTGGTCGGCTCCGTGGTCGTCGTGGTGCAGGTCGCGGTCGTCGGCTCGGTGGGCTACCTGGTGGGGGATATGGTGCTGACGGTGGGGGTGTTGGATATGTCGGTAAATAGCCGAACAACTGCAAAGGCTTTCAAAAATTTTCGGCAATCCTAAAAGAGTTTTACTCTGTAACGCATTTTTTGATAGGCACAAGCGGTCAAAATGCTTTTGCCGCGTGGTATAGCGCCCTGCATTTCGTCCGCGCTACGGCTCAATAAATGGGGGTATAACGATTCGTTATAGGGTGTGGTGGTTTACAATGCCCTTTGCGGTCAGCTTGATTTTTCCACAAACGGGGAAAACCGCCAGACGATGCTGACGGTCTCCCTGCCGGGGGGTTATTTCCACTTTCTGATTCGCGCAAGCAGCGCCATTGGTCCACCGCGTTCTTCGGCGTAAATGTGGTGCTTGCTGCTGTAAAAGTACATGGTCGGGTATCTGTCAAGAATGATGCGCTTTTCTTCCTTACTCACTTTTACCACGTTTCGACCTCCTGCGCTTCTCCGCTTCAAACGCTGCACGCGCTGATTCTTCGTCGTAATAGTGACGGTGGACCTTAACGACAAATGCGCCGTAATCATCTACGTTGCGCTTCTCCAACACGACGGCAACGCCGCGCCCGTGGAACTCGTCCACAACCTTGATGATGCTCATTTTGTATAATGGGCGACGGTCTCAATGGCGCGTGCTTCACTCGCGGCTATGGTCTGACCGATTGCTCGACCACGTGCTGCGCTGTTGTCGGCGGGGTTGATCTCCGCAGACTTCGCCGTTGCGTTTCGATCTGCGACGAACTGCGCCGCGCCGTCCTCGTCGTAAAGGGTGCTGTCATAGACGGTTGGAATAACATTATCAGCCCAGCGCGCCGCCACATCGTCTAATGCCTTAATGCGGCTCTCAAATGCGTTTCCTGCTGTCAGTAGGTTGGCACTACTCCATTTCATGCCGCTGTCGGTGGTGCTGCCGTCGCCGTTGCGGGTCATAACGGGGGTATCTTTCCATAGCGCGACGTTTTCATGGTGGAACTCTATCGGGGCGTAATGTTCGCCGACGCCGGGCAGGGCCATCATGCTTTCAAGGTCTTTTTCATAGCTGTCAATGCTGGGGAATGAGACCCGGTAATTGCTGTCCGTGTTCAACAACATAGCGTTGATGCAGCGCAGTCCGAGGGTGCTGCCACCTGCCATTGATAGCAAAGCGGAAACGTCGGACCTTGTCGCGGTCAAGTTGTATTTGTTGTAAAGGTCGATAACATTGATAAGTGCGGGGCTGGGCTGCACAAGAATATGCGCGGTCAGCTCGTCGCGGAGCTTGCTGACGTTCGCGTTGACGGTCGAGGTAAACTGCCGGTGTGCTTCGCCAATATCTGCACGTGCCTTGTCAATGGCTCCGGCTTTACGCGGGGCAATATACGCGGCTTCGTCCTTATACGCCGCCGCGTCCTTTTCTATCCTCTGCACGGTATTTCGGTACTCTGTCAGCGCAAGGACAACGCTGTCTTTATAAGCATTCGCCGCGCCTTTGATTTCGTCAAAATTTCGTTGGACACTTCGATTCATAGTTTTTTCCTCCTGTTTTAATCTGTTTTAATCTTCTGGAAGTGTGTTGTACCTGCTGGCAATTTCGGCTGCTATATCATCAATGTTTCTGCCATCTTCATTAAGCGGGTTAAGCCTGCCGATTTCAAGTTGTGCAGGTGCCTCACGCCATGAGTAGCGGGACTTCAAAACAAATATGCTCGGCACGGCTGCCGCTACGCCCTCAATAGCTGCTTGGGCTGTCAGCTCGCCGCAAAGGTCGGAAAAATCCTCGAGCCACTTTGCGAACGTGCTGCCGGGGTGACGCTTATTGTGGTCGTACAGCGCTTGACGGGAAACGCCTAACCGTGCCGCCACTCCGCGAACGGTCGGCAATACTCCGAGGGTGCTACATTCGCGCAGGTATTTTAATGTGACCTCCTGCACGCGCTGGTCGTCGTTTAGCGGTACTTTCTCGCCGCTGGTCGTCCGCTCCAAATCATCAGCAGCGGACCCGACAATGGAAGATACTCGCGCCACGGTTGCCGCCAGCGTTTGCTCTTTACCACCATAGCCATTTTTGCTTTCTGTGGACAATGTTTTCTCGCCTCCTTGTCACGATAAAAGGGTTTTAGATACTGTATAGGCTTGGAAGTGGACCCGCCGCAGGGGGTCGTGTTTTCCGACGACCTTTGACGGGTCCGTTGGTGGTCTACTTGGTGGTGTACTCGGATAACAACTGCGCCGCGCGTAGACGCTGGCGGGTGCTGCTCTTGGGGTCCTCCAGCACGGAGCGCAGGGAAGAAATAACAAGCGATTTGACCTCCTGCTGCTGCTGGCGCTCGGCGTCCTCTTGCTGGCGTTTAGCTTCACGGCGCGCCTTGTTCGCTTCGCGGGTCTGTTTGGCTCTTTCTTTGCGCTCGGCGGCTACTTCCGGGGGGACGGGCTGCTTGCGTTTATCAATCTTATCGGTAATGTTTTTCATAATTATATCTCCTTATTTTGTTTGTTTCCCTCCCGCATAATCTACGGGTGGTTAGGGGCATTGATACCCGTTGTTTTGCCGGGTGGTTTTGCATTGACCTATCAGCTACCACCCGTTGAATTACCGGGACCTGCTACCACTTTTTTCTTGTTGAACCACCCGTAGATTTACCGGGGCTTATTTAACTATTACCATGTTCTATGGTTTTTTCTTGCCGCAGGGCAAGCAGTAAAGAAGAACTCATAACGGAAGCGTCAACGGTGCTGCCGGGGGTCCACTTTTGCCACCTGCTACTGTATCGGTAGATGTTGACCGCGCCTCTGGTCTTGCCCGTCAGCACACAATCAATGAGACCTTTTTGAATAAGTGCGTCGCGGTCGCGGGTGAATTGCCGCTCGTCTGAATACAACTGGTACATAGTTTTCCATTTGTACTCGGAAAACGTAAAACAAAGGTCGTCCCAGATTGCTGTCTCGGTGCTTCGGGGCTTTCGACGCTCACCAAAAAATTGACTTTTCATGTGAACGTATAGGTCACGCTGCCGGGGTGTTAGACTGCGCCACGCCTCGCTGGAAATCATTGAGGCGTAGACGCTGGCAAAGGTGTCGGAAGAACTGCAACTACTTTCAAATGGTCTCTTTACATAGCGTGGCTTTCGGCTCACTCGCCACCACCGCCGTCAATGTCAATCTGACCGTCGAGGACCGCAAGCGCCGCCTTTGCGGTCTGCAACGTCCGCAGTGTGTTGACCGCTCTTGCGTGAAGCGTCGCCACGTAGCGGTTGATCTCCTGCTTGCCCTCGATGCCGGGGGACGGTCGGAAATATCCACCTGCGCCACGGGATAAAATCAAGTTGCCTATGGCTCGTTCTTCGGAAATGCGGCTCTGCAACTCACGAACGGACCCGCAGCCCGTCGCCGCCAAAAGGTCCGGGGTGCTGATTGCGTTACGCTCACCAACGGGTAGTAGGTCAAAAATTGCTTGCTTTTGGGCGGCTTCGGTGTTAAAATGGAAGCGTGAACATATAGCCGCCGTTTCTGCCTTTGCCCTTGCCGACGTGCCTGCGCCGGTGGGGGCAATTCGTTTCTTCGTCATGTTCTCACCTCCATGTTTGCCGCGCTCATGCTTTCCAGCTTTTCAAGCAGCTTTTCCGTATCAACGTAGAAGCGCGTGCCGCTAAAAAAGCCGGGGCATTCATGTGTCTTTACCATTCGCCGTAAAGCACATTCGTTCGGCAAGTCGGGACGTTTCGACGCCTGTCTGATTGTTTCATACTTCATGTTTTTCTTCCTTTCGCATTTATTTGCAAAAGAAAAAGACCAACACATTCTTTGTGTGTCGGTCAAACAAGAGAAACACACAAAGCCATAGACGACAGCTTTCGCTGCCGTTTAGCTTCACGGTTTCTCCTTTTGCGTTGCAATAACGCTTTATTTTGTTTATCCTGGGGCGAAGATACTCCCAGTCGCTCATTCGCCTTGTTACTTCTGCCATTTCAGAAGGTGCCCGGCGTGCATTGTTGCCTCTTTGGCTTATACTGCAAGGGCAATGTTGCAGTCGTGAGAAGCATTAGTCTATATTCTTTTACAAAAATATTATATCTCATTTGTGCAAAGAAAGCAAGAGTTTTTTTGAGATTTTTAACATAAAATCACATTTTCAGCAGAAAAGGGCCAGCGCAGAAACGCGCCAGCCCTCCTTTTATGCCTGTTTTCTGTTAAGGATAATACTCGCTGCGCCCTCGGCGGCTTCGCGTTGGGTTTCCATCATGGTCTCGGCGTAGTTTTTAACGGTGATCTGGATATTGCTGTGTCCGAGGGTCTTGCTGATCGTCGCCATGTTCGCGCCGCTCCGCAGGGATAACGTCGCAAATGTGTGCCGCAAGTCGTGGGGGCTGATCTCTGGCAAGTTATTACGCTTTACAAACCGTGATAACCAGCGCGTTGGGCTTGTGACATACATCGGCATATAGGGGTTTTCTGCACGTCCAAAAATATATGCGGTCGGTAACAGTCCACCGTATTGCGCCGCCTGTTCTGCTTTCCATTGCAGCAGCAGGTCATAGACCTCGCTGACGACGGGGACGATGCGGGTTTTACCGTTCTTCGGCGCTGCGACGCTCTGCTTGCCCTCGGCGGCTGGGTCTCGCGCTACGTTTCGCGCAATCGTCAGCGTGTGGTCGTCGTTTAGGTCTTGCCATTGTAGACCGCAGCACTCGCCGCGCCTAATGCCTGTGAATACCAATGTCATAAAGAACGCACGCCAGAATGTCGGCTCGTTGTTTAGGCACTCGATAAACCGCTGGGCTTCTTCGGGTCGCAGATAGTCAATCTGCCTGTTGGGGTCCTCGTGCGGCTTCTCGCCGGGTCGCAGGTCGTCAATCGGATTGTAGGGGATAATCTTCATGCGCCGCGCAGATTCCAGTATGCTCGTCAGCGTCTTAAATAAATGGCAGATACTACTCGCGGAATATGGCTTTCCGTCTTTTTTTGTTGCATCACTACGCAAATATGTGATATACTTCTTCGCGTCGGCGACGGTGATCTTGCTGATCTCCTTATTATTAAAGTACGACGCTATGTCAGCGGCTTCGCGCTCATAGAACGCAATCGTGTTAGGCTTGTGCTTGCCGTCGTGGACGTCGAGGGGCAGCCAGTATTCATTGACAAACCGGGCAAAGCTGATTTTGTTCAGGTCCTCTTTAACGTGGGTCTGCTCATACTGCTTGCGCTGCTCTTTCTCCCAGTCAGCAGCCAAACGCTCAATCTCTTTTTCTTCTTTCTTGGGTGTCAGGTCGCCGTCAGGTCTCTGCATGGTGCAGGTCCTCCAGACTTGGCGTCCAGTAGCGTCACGACCGACACAAGCGCGGACCCGGTAGCTGATCTCACCGTTGACGCCGACATTCTTCTTGATACTCGCCATAATCTAACCTCCGTTTCGGTGTCAACACGACTGTCAACAAAGGGAAGTGTCAACATGAGGTGTCAACAAAGATATGAAAACTTATTTCAACTTACAGTTAGATTATAAACGATAATATCAAAGAAATCAATACTTATTCGACGATAATTCAAGACGGACTTCGGGTGTTTTATAACTGGCAGTCAAGAGGTCAGCGGTTCGATCCCGCTAATCTCCACCATCGGAACAAAGCCTGAAACCGAAAGGTTTTGGGCTTTTTCTTTTATGTCAGAAATTTATCTTGTCAAGCATAGAATGTTGTGGTATAGTATATTTGATTTAATATGTATATTTACGATTGAAGCAAATCGAGGAAGAGTAGTAGAGTGCAGGTATGAAAAAGTTGTGCTGCTTAATGATTATGATCGGCTTGCTGATGGTCACATTGGCGCTGCCGTCGCTGGCTGCATCCGAGACGCAGAGCGCCGATGCGGCGGAGGAAACGCAGACGGAATCCCTTGAAGAAGAAATTGAGATTCAGGAAGAGGATGTTCCGCTCGCGGGCCTGCCGGGTGTGGGGCGCGCGGATGTTGCGCGGATTATCGTCGGTGCGGGCTGCTGCATGATGATCGTTGCCGGCGCGATATTGATAACAGGTATTCGCCGCGGGCATGTGCGCCGCTGAACGTAAGAGACGAGATACCACGGTCTCCAATGCGGTGCCGCTGCGCCGCATTGGAGATTTTTACATAAGATGCCCCAAGGCATATAAGGATGTGATGTTTTGGTCACCGGGAGGAAACCTTCTGCTTCGCTCCGGCTGGAGCATTGGCAGGGAATATCGCTGCTGTTGCTCTGCTACGATGTTCTGGCTGTCAACATTGCTTATTTTTTTGCGCTTTGGCTGCGATTTGACTGTCGATTCAGCGAGATTCCGGGCGATTATCTGAGTGCGTGGCTTCGTTTTGTCCCCGCCTATACGCTGATTTGTCTCGCGGTTTTTGCCTGGCTGCGCCTGTACCACAGCCTGTGGCGCTTTGCCAGCTATTCTGAGCTTCTGCATGTGCTGATCGCGTCGGGCGTTACGGCGGTTGCACATACCATCGGTATTTCCGTGCTGTTCGGGCGTATGCCGGTTTCCTATTATTTTGTCGGCATGCTGGTGCAGTTTCTGTTTATTCTGGGCATTCGGTTTTCCTACCGATTTCTCCTGCTGCTTCGCTCGAACGTCAGAAAGAGCGAGTCCGGGCCCGCGCTGCGCGTGATGCTCATCGGCGCAGGTGCGGCGGGGCAGATGATCCTGCGCGACATCAAGTCGGCGGAAGGCGCGCATGAGCGCGTGGTCTGCATGATCGACGATAACCCGAACAAATGGGGACGCTATCTGGACGACGTGCCCATCGTCGGCGGCCGGGATGATATCCTCACCAGCGTGGAGAAGTACAAGGTCGACAAGATCTATCTCGCGATCCCCAGCGCTACCGCGGAGGAGCGGCGCGACATTCTGAATATTTGCAACGAGACCGGCTGCGAGCTGAAAAACCTGCCGGGCATCTATCAGCTCCGCCATGATGAGATCACCGTCCAGACCCTCAAGGACGTTTCGGTGGAGGATCTGTTGGGCCGTGAACCGATCCGTGCAAACCTCGACGAGGTCTTTCGCTTCATTCACGGCAAGCGCGTCATGGTGACAGGCGGGGGCGGCTCCATCGGCAGCGAGCTTTGCCGTCAGATCGCGGCGCATGCGCCGAAGCAGCTGGTGATCTTCGATATCTACGAGAATAACGCCTACGATATCCAGCTGGAGCTGCGGGAGGCGTACCCGGAGCTTGACTTGGCCGTCATCATTGGCTCGGTGCGCGACAGCCGCAAGCTGTATCAGGTTTTCGACGACTACCGGCCGGAGATTGTCTATCACGCTGCGGCGCACAAGCATGTGCCGCTGATGGAGGATTCGCCCTGCGAGGCGATCAAGAACAACGCCATCGGTACATACAAGACGGCTTATGCCGCCATGGTGCACGGCTGCAAGCGCTTTGTGCTGATCTCCACGGATAAGGCGGTCAACCCGACGAACATCATGGGCGCCAGCAAGCGCCTGTGTGAGATGGTGATTCAGAGCTTTGACGCCAAGATCAAGGCGGGCAGGGCGTACGAGATCCCGCAGCTGTTCATGCACGCGGATGAGGACGGCCACGGCGGTTTCGACTTTCCGCTGCCGCCGGAGGAGGTCAAGACGGAATTTGTGGCAGTGCGCTTCGGCAACGTGCTGGGCAGCAACGGCTCGGTGGTGCCGCTGTTCCGCAAGCAGATCGAGCACGGCGGTCCGGTGACGGTCACGCATCCTGACATCATCCGGTACTTTATGACCATCCCCGAGGCGGTGAGCCTTGTTCTGCTGGCGGGCACCTACGCCGAGGGCGGGGAGATCTTTGTGCTGGATATGGGCAGCCCCGTCAAGATCGACACGCTGGCGCGCAACCTCATCAAGCTCTCCGGATTGAAGCCGGACGTCGATATCAAGATCGAGTACACAGGCCTTCGCCCGGGCGAGAAGCTCTACGAGGAGAAGCTGATGGCGGAGGAGGGGCTCCGCAAGACGGAGAACGACATGATCCACATTGGCTCTCCGATCGCATTCGATGCGGACAGGTTCTTCGCGCAGCTCGCGCCGCTGATGCACGACGCCTATCTCAACCGCTCCAATATCCGGGACGAGGTCGCGGAGATCGTACAGACCTATCACCCCAACGGTACGGCGGCTGAACGGCCGAAGGAGCCTGTGGGCGCATAACGCATGATCCTTTGAGATTTGGAGATTTTGCATGAAAGCAAGGGTTGCACTTACTATCATCGCGGTCCTTTTGGGCCTTGTTCTCGCCGGCTTTGTGTTCCGCTCCAACGCGATAGAAGAGCAGCAGAGACAGCATGTACTGGATCTTCAGGCGGAGGCGCGCCCCTATGAGGTCGAGCTGGAGGAGATCAAATCCGAGTTGAGAACGGCGGAGAGCCGGTTCTTCTCGACCCATGAGACGGCGTGCCTTGCGCTCGGCGTTCGGCCGATTGAGGGCGAGGACATTGCGCGGACCGAGGAGCTGCTTCAAAACAGGGATGTATCTCCTGTCTTGGTTCTCGACTGCGAGTCGGAAAACCTTTCGGAGATACTGGATGCTGCTTCGGAAAAAGACTGGGAGGTCATGCTGACGACGACGCCGATGAATGAGCAGTCTAATCTGCTCATCACTGCGGCGATGAAACAGCTGGAAGAGCGAGGTATGCGCCGTTCCGACGTGTTTCTGTTGAGAAATGACGACATTTCCGATGAAGCGATCGCACTGCTTGCCTCTGACGGTTTTCGTGGGTTTACCAGATACCAGAATGCGGCGGGCAGCGGGATAACCGAGGACGGAATGGCCTGGTTCAGCTATATCTATTACCGCTCCGCACAGATCAATCTTGGCACATGGCTTTCCAGCTTGATCGGAAACAGCGGGGCAATGATCATCACGCTGGACATGGAGGCGATGCATTCCGGAGCGCTGGGGGAAGATCACGTCAAGCAGTTTCTGGATGCGGTCGAGCAGTACGCTTCGGAAGGCAACCTGAAATTCACATCGACTGCCGATATTGTTGAGGAAATCATCTTGGCGCACTCCAGCAAAGAAGATCGGCAGGCAATTTACAATGCTTATCTGGCGGAGCGTCAGGCGCGGATCGACGAGCTGAATGAGACCATCGACAGCATTTATATGAGATGGCACGATGCGGATACCGACAAGTGGTTCGAAAGCTCGATCGAGCAGGCGCAAAGTGATTTGGAACAGAGCTGGAACATGGGCACCGGATCGATTGTCAGCCGAATCCAACGGCTGCGCAATCAGGGTGTCGCAGTGATAGGGAGGATTTATCATGAAACTGAAAGCTGGATTCATAACACATTCCATGGGTGATGAGCACGTCCTGGTCGCCACCGGCGAAGCGGCGGAGAAGTTCCGCGGCATTGCCCGCAGCAATGAGACGGCGGCTTTTATCGTGGACTGCCTCAAGGAGGAGACGACGTTGGACGCGATCGTTGAGAAGATGTGCGCGGAATATGACGCGCCGGCGGAGCGCATCCGCACGGACGTCAGCAAGGTGTTGGACACGCTGCGCTCCATCGGGGCGCTGGATGAATAAAGCATGACGGAGTTTATCTGTTCCTTTGCCGGAATCAACGTCGAGATTTGTGCACTGTTCCCCTCGACCAAGGAGTTTTGCCGCGACTATCTGACCGACGGCCAGGCTGCCTTCATGGTGGAGACTGCGCCGGAGGACATCGCCTATGAGCGCGCGACGTCCGACCAAACCGCAGTGGCGGAGGGGAGAAAGCCATATCCTTTTTCAGACAATTATCTGGAAACGCTTGCGGTCTATCGCAAGCTGGCGGCAGGACTTTCTGCCTATGACACGATCCTGTTTCACGGCTCGGTCATCGCGGTGGACGGCGAGGCATACCTCTTTACTGCGCCGAGCGGTACGGGGAAGAGTACCCATGCGCGCCTTTGGCGGGAGCTGTTCGGCGCTCGCGCATTCATGGTCAATGATGATAAACCGCTGCTGAAGATTTCAGACAGCGGCGTTTTGGCATACGGGACTCCGTGGGACGGCAAGCATCGACTGAGCCGCAACGTCAGCGTTCCACTCAAGGCGATCTGCCTTTTGGAGCGGGGAGTGGAAAATGAGATCGCCCCCTGCACGCCAGCTGATATCTATCCCAATCTGCTCGGCCAGACCTATCGTCCCAAGGAGACGGAAGCGATGATTCGCGTGCTCCATCTTGTAGATCGGCTCGCGCAAGGTGTTCCACTTTACAAGCTGCACTGCAATATGGACCCGAGCGCTGCCCGTGTTTCCTATGAGGGCATGAGCGGCAAATCGGCTGCGGAGGGAAAACAATGATCGAGCAGGAGCTTCGTGAGCACGGACAATTTGCCTATACGACAAAGGGCGTCAGTATGCGTCCTCTGCTGCGCCAGCAGCGGGATCTGATCGTCATTCACAGGCGCCCCGAGGAGCGGCTGAAAAAGTACGACGCCGCGCTGTTTAAGCGTGACAACGGCGATTATGTGCTGCACCGTGTAATTCGGGTGCGGGAGCACGACTATATCATCTGCGGTGACAATCTGGAGCAGATGGAGCCGGTGCGGGAGGATCAGATTCTGGGCGTCCTGCATGAGGTCGTGCGAAACGGAAAGACGATCTCTGTCAACGATTTCTCCTATTTATTATATGTGCATCTCTGGTGGGATGTCTATCCGGTCCGATTCTTTCTGCGCCGAGTGCGCCGGTTGGGCGGAAAAATCAAGAGAAAGCTGCTGAATGGATGAAAAACGCTCCTTCCAAACAAAAGAATACAGTGCATTGGCTGTTGAGCGTCGCCGGGGGAAAGGCGAGCTACGTCGTCTGGCTCATGGTGATCGAAGGGGTTTTGGGCGGAAGCAGCGTGCTTTACGCGATTTTATTCCGGGACATCATTGATTTCGCCGTTGCGGGCAGCGAGGATGGATTCGCGCGGGCTGTGCTCCGCTTCTGCGGGCTCATCGTCGTGCAGCTGGCGCTGCGTGCGTTGCTGCGTTTTTTGACAGAGTGGACCCACTCTACGATGGAAAACCGCTTCAAATCGAGGCTATTTTCTAACCTGATGCGGCGCGACTATGGCATGATCACAGCGGTGCATTCCGGGGAATGGATGAACCGCCTGACCAGCGATACGGTCGTGGTGGCCAATGGCATTACCCATATCGTCCCCGGCCTTGCGGAGCTGGTGGTCAAGCTCGTCGGCGCGCTCATCGTCATCACGGCCCTGGAGCCGATGTTCACGCTGATCCTTGTCCCCGGCGGGCTGCTGATGGTCGCGCTGACCTACGCCTTCCGCAAGGTGCTCAAGCGGCTCCATAAACAGGTGCAGGAAAAGGACGGCGCGCTGCGCATCGTTTTGCAGGAGCGGCTGGAAAGCCTGCTGATCGTGCGTTCCTTCGGCGCCGAGACGCAGACCGAGGCCACGGCAAATATGGCGATGGCGGAGCATCAGCGCGCGCGGATGCGGCGCAATCACTTCTCCAACTTCTGCAACGTCGGCTTCGGCACGGCGATGCGCGGACTGTACGCGTTCGGCGTGGTCTATTGCGGCTGGCGGCTGCTGCAGGGCACGATGAGCTACGGCACCTTGATGGCGGTCACTCAACTGATCAGCCAGATCCAGTCGCCGTTTGCCAACATCACAGGGTATTTGCCGCAGTATTATTCCATGCTGGCCAGCGCGGAGCGCCTGATGGAGGCGGAGAGCTATCCCCTGGACGTGAATGAGAGTGTTGACGCCGCGGAAACACGGCGGTTTTATCGTGAAGAGCTTGTTTCCCTCGGACTGCGCGACGCGGCGTTTACGTACCGACCGCCGGTCAGAGACGGCGAGCCGCCGGAAATGCCGCAGGTGTTCGAGCACGTCGACCTCACGGTTGGAAAGGGCGAGTATATCGCTTTTACCGGCCCCTCCGGCTGCGGTAAGAGCACGGTGCTGAAGCTCCTGCTGAGCTTGTATCCGCTGGACAGCGGGGAACGCTATCTGCGAACCGCAGGGGGGGAGCGTCCCCTAACCGGCGCATGGCGGACGCTGTTTGCCTATGTGCCGCAGGGAAATCATTTGCTCTCCGGCAGTATCCGGGAGATCATCGCCTTTGGCGACGAAACCAGAATGCAGGATGACACACGGCTTTGGCGCGCGCTGGAGATCGCCTGCGCGGATGGCTTTGTGCATTCGCTTTCCACCGGAATCGACACGGTGCTGGGAGAGCGCGGTGCGGGTTTGTCCGAGGGACAGATGCAGCGCATCGCCATCGCTCGCGCGATCTGCTCGGATTGCCCGGTGCTTCTGTTGGACGAGTGCACCAGCGCGCTGGACGATGCGACGGAGGCGCAGGTCTTGCGCAATCTGCGCGCGATGACGGATAAAACCGTTCTGATCGTCACGCATCGCAGCGCTGCGCTTTCGGTCTGCGAGAAGCAGGTCGCCTTTTCTGCGGGGAAGATCGAACAAAGGGAAATAGAACGATGAACCAGGCGCTCGCCAAGAGGAGATCGCCGGTCTCATCATACACACTCAAGCTGATTGCGGTCGTCTCCATGCTGATCGACCACACGGCGCAGGCGATCCGGCCGCTGCTGGAGCGTGACACGTATCGAATGCTTCGCCATGTGGGGCGGCTCGCGTTTCCACTGTTCTGCTTTTTGCTGATCGAGGGGCTTCGGCATACCCGTGACCGCAGGAAGTACCTGGGAGGCCTTGCTTTATTCGCGCTGCTCTCCGAGCTTCCCTCGGACCTGTTTTTCCGCACATGGCATTCCAGAGGCGAGGGAATGAGCATTTTTGCCACACTGACCCTGGGACTGCTCGTTCTGATTGCGTCAGATGCGTTTGCGGGGGAGTGCCAAAGGCGGGACTACGGCCCCGTTCCGGCAGTTCTCTTCTTTCTGGCTGCCTGCTCCGGCACGATTTATCTCGCCGGGCTCTTGCACATGGAGTACGATGAGTGGGGCGTTGGCCTTATATACATGATCTATTTCGGTGAGCATCTGGCCTTCGGCGCAGCTTCCAGGATAAAGCATGATTGGGGAGCGCTCCTGCGCAGGATCGGGGCGTCTGTTATGATCCTGATATGGCTCGTCACATACGATGTTGCGGCAGACTGGTGGAGTGAGGTTTACGGCATTCCGGTGTTGCTGCCAATCCTGCTGTATAACGGCGAACGCGGCAGTTATCGTGTGCCGAAATGGTTTTTTTATGTGCTTTACCCGACGCACCTCATCTTGCTGACGCTGCTGCGGAAGCGATTCTTTTGAGTCAGAGAAGAGAATAGACATAAAATTATCTTGCAATAGGGCGCTTCACATGTTATAATACAATATATTGTTATAGTGGTTACTATAGCATATTATGCGAATGAGGAAGTTGCTGCGATTTCGTCATTTGACGCTCGCGGCATGGGGCGGGACCAGATGAACAAAAACGAAGAGTATTTGGAAATCGATCTGTTGCGGCTGTTGGCTGCGCTTTGGCGCAGGGCCTGGGCGATCATCCTTGCCATGGTCATCTTTGGAGCGGCTGCTTTCGGATACGCAAGTTACTTTATTACGCCGCTATACCAGTCCAGCGCGCTGATGTACGTCAACAACAGCTCCTTTTCGCTGGGCAGCACATCGGTGAGTCTTTCCGACCTCTCTGCGTCGCAGAGCTTGGTGGACACTTATATTGTTATCTTAAAGACGCGCCTTACGCTCAATGAAGTGATTGAGCGCGCCGAGCTGAAGTATTCCTATAACCAGCTTGCCGGAATGATCTCCGCCAGCGCCGTGAATGAGACGGAGATCTTCCGCATCGTCGTTACCGCGCCGGATCCGGAGGAGGCGACGAAGATCGCCAACACCATCGCGGAGGTGCTGCCGGACAAGATCGCCGATATCATGGACGGCAGTTCGGTGCGCATCGTGGACTATGCGGTGGTGCCTTCCCGCAAGAGCTCGCCCAATATCACCCGCTATACGACGCTCGGCCTGCTGGCCGGCGCGGTGTTGAGCGCCGCGGTCATCATTCTGATGGAGCTCTTCGATGAGCAGATCCGCGATGAGGAGTATCTGAAGAATACTTACGATCTTTCCATGCTGGCGGTTATCCCCGAACTGTATACGGACAGCAAGGGGAAGGGCTATGGCTACGGCTATGGATACGGCTATGGATACGGCTATGGGTATGGCTATGGCTACGGACAACGCCGACATGATTCGTCAAAGGGGAGGAAAAAGAAATGATCTCCCGGAATTCCAATCAAAATCAGGATCCCGTGCAGAACGAGAAGATGACGCCTGACGCGGCGGAACCCAAAAAGGGCCTGTTTGCGCGGGATAAGAGCGCGGAGGAGAGCCCTGAAAACAACCCCACCTATGGGAAAAACCTCAACTTTGCCGCGGCGGAGGCTTACCGGCTGCTGAGAACAAATCTGATGTTCGCTCTGCCGGACGAGCAGCGGTGCCGTGTCATCGGCATCACCAGCTCCAACGCCGGCGAGGGTAAGAGCACGACGGCGCTTAACCTCGCCTATATGCTGGCGGAGGCGGACAAGACCGTTATGCTGATCGAGGCGGATATGCGCCTGCCCACCATTTCCAAGCGACTGGGACTGGAGACGACACCGGGGCTTTCCAATCTGCTCGCCGGCTTGAGCAGCGGAAAAGACGTCGTCAGGAAAACAAGTCTGGAGGATAAATTACTCATCATTCCGTCCGGTGATATCCCGCCGAATCCCTCGGAGCTGCTTGGCTCGGAGCAGATGAAGACGGCGCTTGAGGTCTTCTCCCAGACGGCTGATTTCATCATTCTGGATTTGCCGCCCATCAACGAGGTGTCCGATGCGCTGGTCGTCTCCCGCCTTGTGGACGGTATCGTGATGATCGTGCGTCAAAATTATTCCAGCCGCCGGGCTTTGGCTGAGGCCATGCGGCAGCTGGAACAGGCGAATGCAAAGGTTCTCGGTTTTGTGATGACCGCCGCGAACACGATGAACAAGTGGAGCGGATATAAGGGCAGCTACAAAAAGTACAGCAAGTACGGCTATCGTCATGGCTACGGATACGGCTATGGCTACCGAAGCAAGTATGCGCAGGCCGCAAAGACGCAGTCGTCTGATGCAACCGGGAAGTAAGCGGTATGGTTGATATCCATTCCCACATCCTCCCGAAAATGGACGACGGGAGCAAAAGCTCTGAGGAAAGTCTTCAGATGCTCGCCGCGTCCGTTGAGCAGGGGATTGACGTGATTGCTGCCACGTCACACTTTTATCCCACGGAAAACAGCCCCCGGCAGTTCCTGCAGCGGCGGCAGGCTTCCTACGAACGCCTGTATGATGCGATGCAGGCCGATGGACGCGCGCTTCCGCATATCCTGCTGGGGGCAGAGGTATATTATTTTGAAGGCATCAACACGGCCGACGATGTGGAACAGCTCCGCATCAGCGGCACGCCGCTTTTGCTGCTGGAGATGCCGTTCTCTCCTTGGACGTCCCGGATGGTCGAGGAGGTGGAGCGGCTCCATGAGCGCCGCGGCATCACCGTGCTGATGGCGCACATCGAGCGCTATTTCCGCTGGCAAAAAGAGGAAGTTTGGGATGAGCTTGCCAGCTGCGGCATTCTGATGCAGAGCAATGCCGAGTTCTTCCTCTCCTGGCGGACGAAACACAAAGCGCTCAAGCTGCTCCGGCAGGGCAGGCTGCAATTCCTCGGCTCTGACTGCCACAACATGTCCTCCCGCCGTCCGCGTCTCGGTGAAGCGTTCGATGTGATCGGGCAAGAAGAGAGAGAGGCATTGGAGGCGAATGCCGCGCGTTGGCTGCCGAAGGAAATGGAACCTCAATTGGTTTAAATCATCAATTCACCCGGATACCGGGGTTTTGATATAGATTCAGTCGTTCAAAGCAAAAATTATGGTTAAGAAAGGGAGAATAAAATGAAGAAGTTAGCTGCATTTCTGACAGCTGTCATGCTGTTCACGCTGCTCGCAGCCCCCGCGATGGCCGTGCCGATCTATGACTCCAAAGGACGTTACCTCGGTGACACGGATGATGGTGATATCAACCCTACGGTTGAAACCATCAATCCGCTTGACCCCATGCCCGATCCGACCGCGGAGGAATCGCCGGACGTCGTGATCGTTGACGAGGAGACCCCGCTCGCCGAAGGCGGCGACGTGCAGCAGGAGGGCGACGTCACGGTCGACCGTCCGCGCACGGAGCCCGGCACTTATGTCCGCTATAACGATCCCGTGGAGGGTCTGGTTTACATTCCGGAGGACGAGGTGCCTTTGGCGGAGACCGTTCCGGCGGGTGACGACTACATCCACACCAACTATCCGCCCCCGGAGAGCGGCGTCGGCGTCATCGCTGAGATCACCGGCGACGTGCTATCCAGTGCCATCAACGGCGTTGATGTGTTGACGCAGGGCATCGAGATCGACGCCAGAAGCGCCTGGAAGAGCCCGAAATACAACGAGGTCATCTTCCGCCAGGATGCCATAACTGAGATCGCGGCGACCGGGCTGCCTCTGGTCATTACGGTCGACCTCGGCGTACTGACTTTCGACGCAAAGATGGTCCAGACGATCCACAATGCCGGTGAAGACGTGCAGCTGGTCGTGTTCCAGCTGGAGGAGAGCTCGACGAGCGTGCTGCGTGAGGACATCGGCGCGTTCGTCACCTATGAGCTGCGCCTGCTGAAAAACGGCGAGCCTGTTCCGTTTGACGGCGGCACCATCAAGGTCACGATCCCGTTTGAGTATGACTATGACAAGGCGTATGTCGGCTATGTGGTCGATGGTGAGGTCGTGGAAGAGTACGACCTTGACATCGACAAGGAGAACAAGACCGCCAGCTGGGATTGCTCCCACTTCTCCACTTGGGTGATCTATCAGAACAGCGCCGTCACCGAGGCACCCAGCGAGGCACCCGCTTTCAATATTTGGATGATTATCTCGATCATTCTGTGCGCTGCGCTGCTGATCAGCTGGATCGTGCTCGGCAAGCGGAAAAAGAACGAGGCTCAGGCATAAGCATACTCCCCAAGGGAGGCAGGAAACACTATGTCGCAATCGAGCGAACACCATCATTCCGGCACGCACCATTCCGCCGGCAAGTCCAGACGGAAAAGAAGACTGTTCAGCAGGCGCAAGCTGAAAAAATACGCTCCGCTGATCGTGACGCTGCTTGTCTTTCCGGCGGTCGTGCTCGCCATTCATTTCTGGGAAGAAAAGGTCGGGGCGGACAAAGAGCCTGTGACCGCGGAAACCGTTATTCTTGCGACAGAGGAAGAGGAAGAAGAGCTAACGTTCTTCAATGGCAGCTGGTACACGCCGAAAAAGAGTCTGGAAACTACGCTGCTGCTTGGCGTCGATAAGAATTCCGACTTTGTCAACGGCGAGGGCGGCGTTTTCGAGCAGGCGGATTTCCTGATGCTGATGGTCGCGGATGCGGAGCGGAAAAACTATACGGCTATCCCCATCCACCGTGATACCATGACGGAGATCCAGGTACTTACGGACAACGGCGCGCCGATCCGCAGCACAGTAAGCCATATTTCAGTGGCCCATACCTATGGCAATCGCCCGGAGATCGGATGCAAGAATACCGTTCGCGCGGTGTCAGGACTGCTCAAAGGTATCCAGATCGACCATTATCTGTCCTTGACCATGGATGGCGTTGCCGTGCTCAACGATCAGGTTGGCGGCGTGCCGGTTTTGGTGAAGGATGACTTCAGCGGCGTGGACGATACCTTGGTGCAGGGCGAGACGGTGGTGCTGCATGGAAAACATGCACTGACGTTTATTCGTGCCCGTAAAAGTCTGGGCACAGGTCTGAACGTCGGTCGTATGGAGCGCCAGCAACAGTATATGGCGTCCCTGCAAGCGCAATTTTCCCGCCGTGCGGATGAGAGCGAAGACTTTATCATGGATACCGTCATGGCGATCAGCGACTACCTTGTTTCGGATTGTACCGTGGATCAGCTCTCCGGGATCATTGAAAATCTACACAATTTTGAGTCGGAAGGTGTTCGGCCCATTGAGGGCGAGATCGTACTCGATAAGTACGAGGAGTTTTATCCCGACGAACAGGCGCTGCGCCAGTTGATCATGGATGTGTTCTATGAAAAGGTTGACCGCGCATAGAAGGAAGGTACGATACCATGCAGGTTTTGGAGCATTTGAAAACCGCAGTACAGGAGGGCGCGTCCGATCTGTTCATCGTAGCCGGCGGCTACGTCAGCGTGAAATCGGATAAGCGCATCCGCAACATCAGCGCCGAGCGTGTTTCTCCCGACGCGTCCGAGACGCTGATCCGTGAACTCTATGAGCTTGCCGAGCGCCCCGAAGATCTTTGTACGAAAAACAAGAAGGATAACTTTTCCCTCTCCGTTGCGGGACTGGCACGTTTTCGCGTGAATGTGTTCCATCAGCGCGGATCGCTTGCCGCAGTGGTGCGCGTGATCCAGTTTGGTATCCCGGACTGGCAGGAAATGGGCATCAAGGAGCAGGTCATGTCGCTTGCGGATACCTCACGCGGCCTGATGCTGGTCACAGGACTTGCCGGCAGCGGCAAATCCATCACAGAGGCCTGCTTGATCGACCGCATCAATCAGACGCGAGACTGCCACATCATCACGATCGAGAACCCGATTGAGTATCTGCACCGTAACCAGCGGAGCATTGTGAGCCAGCAGGAGGTTGCCATCGACGTGGAGGACAGCGTGACCGCGTTGCAGGATTGTCTGTTGCAGGCGCCGGACGTCATCTTTCTCAGCGAAATGCAGAGTCCTGAACTGATCCGCATGGCGATCTCCGCCGCGGAGACGGGGCGTCTGGTCATCGGTACGCTGTATGCAAAGGATGCTGTCAGCGCGATCGACTACATGATCCATTCGTTCCCGATCGACCAGCAGGACACGCTGCGCATGCGGCTTTCGATGTCGCTGCGCGCCATTGTGTCGCAGCAGCTTCTGCCCGGCAGCAATGGGAAGGCGATTCCTGCCTTTGAGGTTATGCGCATGAACCCCGCGATCCAGAACTTGATCCGCAGCAACGAGATCTATGAGATCAAGAGCGAGATCCAGAACGGAAAGCGCGGAGATATGCTTTCCATGGATCAGTCGCTGCTGGATCTGTATGGTGATGAGTTGATTGATAAGGATGTTGTGCTGGATCACGCCATTGACCAGGAGCAGATGCGCCGCAAGATGTGGGTTGTCCGCGCATAAGCGTTGACCTTCATATGCCGTTCCGAGCATATCACAGAGATGCTCGGAACGGTTTTTCATTGTGCCGCAGGAGGAAGATCGGTTTGAATCAAGAAATTGAGAGGACTTTAGAGCAGTTTCGCAAAGCCTATCCGGTGGACGCCGCCGCGCTCTCCCGCGTGGCAAAGCCCGCGACCGATTTTATCGGTGACGAGACGCTGGAGCAGGCAGTGCGCGCGCTGCTGCAAGGGGAAAATCTGCTGCTGTGCGGCGGCAAGGCGACGGGCAAGAACATTCTCGCGGACAATCTGGCGTGGCTGTTCGGCCGCCCGGTATACACGGTGTCGTTCCACGTCAACACGGACAGCAGCACGCTGATCGGCACGGACACCTTCACCGGCGGTGAGGTGCGGCTGCGCCGCGGCCAGGTCGCGCAGGCGGCGGCATACGGCGGGTTCTGCGTGCTCGACGAGATCAACATGGCGAAAAACGACGCGGTGGCCGTCCTGCACGCGGTGCTGGACTACCGCCGGCTCATTGACGTGCCGGGCTACGAGGTGATCCCGCTGCACCCGGCGACGCGCTTTATCGCGACGATGAACTACGGCTACGCCGGCACCCGAGAGCTGAACGAGGCGCTGGTGTCCCGATTTACGGTGATCCGCATGCCGACGCTGGACGAAGACCGTCTCGCGTCGCTGCTGCGCAAGGACGTGCCGAACGCGGCGCCGGAGCATGTGGCGGGCTGCGTGGGGCTGTTTCTTGACCTGAACGAGAAGGCGGTCAACGGCGAGATCTCCACCAACGCGGTGGACTTGCGCGGCACCATCGCGGCGCTGCGACTGATGACCGACGGCATGCGTCCCGCGGACGCCATTGCCCTCGGCGTCACGAACAAGTGCTTTGACGAGTTTGAGTATCGCCTCGTGCAGGACGTGGCAATGACACGATTCGGCTGATATGGCGTGGGAAAACGAGCGGGCGGAGAGCCTGTTTTTGACGGTCTCCGCCGATCACCGGCGCCGCGAGCTGCCGGAGTACACCGCGCGCATGAGCGAGCCATTCCTTGCCTGCGGCGGCTATCTCGCCGCCTATGAGGGCGTGATCCTCGGCGGCGCGGAGCGGCTGTTCGGCGTGGCAGAACTGGAGCTGTGGCTGCGGCGGCACCGCTACGCTGCCTACGATATGCGTCTGCTGCTGCCCATCGCGCACCTGTGCCTGGAGGAGGCCGTCCGCGTCCGCTTGGCGGCGGAGCGTCCCGGTATTCCGGTGATGGCGGAGCGTGCGGCAACGGAGCTGCTGGGCGGCGATCCGCTGAACTGGCGCGCGTCGTCGCGCGACTGGCTGCGCATCGACCGGCTCTGTAAGCGGTTTCCTGCAGCGGCAAACGCGGAGAGCCGTGCGATCATCGCGCATCTGTCGGATTTCACTGACATGGCGCTGTTTGAATCCTTGACATCGGGCAGCGCGGACTGTGCGGACGCAAAAGCGCTGGTGGCGCAGGCGGTGCTGCTCTATCAAAAGATCTTCACGCGCTACTTTGCACCGGATCACGACCTCGACCCGTTGCCGGAGCGCGAGCTTCCGGAGGGCGGCGCGGAGCCGACAGAACCCGACGAGCCGCGCGAAGCGGTGGAACTGACCTTTGACAGCCGCCACGCCGAAGACGATTTCACGCTGACGGCAGAGCAGCTGGCGGACGTGCCGGACTACCTCGCGCGGAACTTCGGCCCCAGCTTCAAGACTGCGCACGAGATGGAGGAGCTGGAACGCGCCGTCTGCACTGACCTCCACGAGGATCGCAAGCTGCTGTTCACCGACGGTTTCCCCGAGAGCGTGTACGCCGAGCAGTCGGAGCGAGCACGCTCCGCGGCATCATGCCGCGCGGAAAACCGCGCTATGCTGCGCGACCATGAAGCCGCGGTGCGCGCGGGCATCCGCAGCATCGAGCAGGCATTTCGCAACGTTCTGCGCAGCGATCCGGAGACCTATCGCGCCCACTTCGGGGAGTTGGTCAATGGTGAGCTGTGGAAGGCGGAGCGTTGTGACGATCCGCAGCTATTCCGTCGAACGGTGGTGTTCCAGCCGCCGTCGGTGGCGCTGGAGCTGCTCATCGACGCCAGCGGCTCCCAGCGCCCGCGCCAGAGCATGGTGGCGATGCAGAGCTATCTTTTCAGCGCGGCGATCAGCCGCCTGCATATCCCGCACAGGGTGATGAGCTACTGCACCTACGGTGACTACACCGTGCTGCGGCGGTTTCGGGACTACGACGACGGCGCGGACGCCGACCTTCGGATTCTGGATTATCGCGCGACCTCCAACAACCGCGACGGGCTCGCCGTCGCCGCCGCGGGGCAGGACCTCCTGCGCCGCCGAGAGGAGCACAAGCTGGTTCTGGTGTTCAGCGACGGCCTGCCCAACGACATGGTCAGCGGACGCGTGCGCGAGGGGATGCCGAAGAAGTACGTCGGTGATACGGCGGTGCGGGACACCTGCGCGCAGGTGCGGAAGCTGATTCGCCGCGGCGTGAGCGTGCTCGGCGTGTTCCTCGGTGAGGATCGGGAACTGGAAAACGAGCGGCTGATCTACGGCAGCTCGTTTGTCCACATCCGCGCCGCGGAGGACTTCGCCGGCAGCGCGGGCAAGCGCCTGCGCGAGGTGCTGATGCAGGCATATTGACAAGTTTGCTGCGATATTTTATCATTTCTGCAAAGATTGCAAGGAAGTACGAGGAAGCTATGGACTATTTTACTGCAACGCTGTCGGATGATTCCATCCGCGCCATCAGCAGCATCGGTCTTGCGCATTTGGGCGACGCGGTATATGAGCTGCTGGTGCGCACATGGCTGTGCGTTCACGGCAAGGCGACGGGGAAGGGCCTTCACCGCGCGACAATCGCCATCGTCTGCGCGAACAAGCAGGCGGAGCTGTCCGAGAAGATCCAGCCGCTGCTGACGGAAGAAGAACACGCCGTGTTCCGCCGCGGGCGCAATGCCAACGTGCACACCGTGCCCCACAGCGCCGACCGCGCCACCTACCAGACCGCGACGGCGCTGGAGGCGCTCTTTGGCTGGCTGTACCTTCGGGGTGAGAAGGAGCGGATCAACGAGCTGTTCTCCGTGATGATGGAGGGGTACGATGTCTCTTGATGCCATTTGCCTGCGCGCAGTGGTGGCGGAGCTCACCGCGGAGCTGATCGGCGCGCGTATCGACAAGGTACAGCAGCCCACCCGTGACCAGATCGTGCTGACTGTGCGCGGGCACGACCGCGTGCTGATCAGCGTGAACCCCAATCAGCCGCGCATCCAGTTTACCAAGCAGCTGCGGGATAACCCCGCCCAGCCGCCCATGTTCTGCATGCTGCTGCGCAAGCACCTCGTCGGCGCGCGGATCGAAGCCATCGAGCAGCCGGACCTGGAGCGCGTGGTGACGCTGTCGCTGCGCGTGACGGACGAGCTGGGGGAGACCGGCAAACGCTCGCTGGTGCTGGAGGCCATGGGCCGCCGCGCGAACCTCATCTTACTGGACGCCGAAGGACGCATCCTCGACTGTATGCGCCGGGTGGCGTTTGAGTCCAACAGCAAGCGTGCTCTGCTGCCGGGGCTTTTCTACCATCTGCCGACGCCGCTTCCGAAGCTGTCGCTGCTCTCCGAGCCGGACGCGGCGCTGGGCGCCTTGGCGCAGGGCGGGGAACCGGAGGAGCCGGTGGATCAGTGGATCATCGACCACTATGTCGGCGTCTCGCCGCTGATCGCCCGGGAACTGGTACAGCGCGCCGCTGGGCGCACCGATCTTCGCTTCGGCGAGCTGTCGAACGCGCAAAAAGAGCAATTAGTCTGTGAAGCAAAATCCCTTGCGGATAGGCTGCAAACAGGAATTTATCAGCCGACCATGCTGCTGCGTGACGGTCGCCCGACGGACTTTACGTATCTTTCCATCACGCAGTACGGCGCGGAGACGACGGTGGAGACGCGGGAGACGTTTTCTGCGCTGCTCGACGAGTTTTACGACCTGCGCGAGCGGCAGGAGCTCTCCGCCCGTCGGGGCAAGGAGCTCTCCCACGCCGCGACGGTGGCGCGCGACCGCATGGCGCGCAAGGCGGAGACGCTGAAAAAAGAGTACGCCGCCACGCAGGACCGCGACACGCTGCGGCTCTACGGCGACCTCATCACCGCCAACCTCTACCGCATGGAGCGCGGCGCGAGCAGCCTGACCACGGAGAATTACTACGACGAGGCGCAGCCGGAGATCACGATTCCGCTCGACCCGCTGCTGACGCCGCAGCAGAACGCCGCCAAGTACTATAAGCGCTACAACAAGGCGAAAAACGCCGAGATCCACCTCCGCGAGCAAATCGCCAAGGCGGAGAGCGAGCGGGCGTATCTGGAGAGCGTGCTGCAGGAGATCGCCCAGTCCGAGACGGAGCAGGAGTTTGCCGAGATCCGGCACGAATTGCAGGAGACGGGGTATCTGCGACGCAGCAAGGATAAGAAGGAGCTCAAGCGCAGCTTCGCGCCGCGGGAGTATCACACGAGCGCGGGACTGCGGGTGCTGGTGGGCCGCAACAACGCCCAGAACGACCAGCTGACGCTCAAGAAGGCGGACAAGCGGGATATCTGGCTCCACGCCCAGAAGATTCACGGCTCCCACGTGATCCTCTGCACCAACGGCGCGGAGGCGGACGAGCAGAGCCTCACCGAGGCGGCGGCGCTCGCGGCGTATTTCTCCCAAGCGCGGGAGAGCGGCAACGTGCCGGTGGACTATACACCGGTGAAGTATGTGAAAAAGCCCGCCGGGGCGCGCCCGGGGTTTGTGATCTACGAGACGTATCGAACGATATACGTCACGCCGCAGGAAATGGGCACAAAAAAAGGACCGCCGTAAGGCAGTCCTTTTTTTGATGTCTTAAATCGCACGGGTAACTTTGCCCGAACGGAGACAGCGGGTACAAACATATACATGGCGGGGCGTACCATCGACGATCGCCTTGACGCGCTTGACGTTGGGCTTCCATGCGCGATTGGAACGGCGGTGGGAGTGGGAGACCTGAATACCAAAGGTCACGCCCTTGTCGCAAAATTCGCACTTTGCCATCCGTTGCACCTCCTTGCTGTAATCAAATCAAGGCATGTTTGGGTATTCCCCAGAACAAGCAGTTGATATAATAACAGATGCCGACACAAAATGCAAGAGTAAATTGCAAAAAAATCAAAAATTTTTCATTTGCTGTCAGACGCGGAAAAATCCGGGTTTCGCTTGTAAATATTGGGAAAGAAGATTATAATAAGCACATAAAGATAAATTGGAGGATCATGCGATGCTGCCCAAACGAAGCGTCAAGGTCAAGGACCTTGTTGAAAGATTCCAGATGGAGGTCGTCTGCAAGAGCCCGGATTACGACACCAAGGTGCTGACCATCACGGACGTCAACCGTCCGGGTCTCCAGTTCGCGGGCTTTTTTGACTACTTCGACCCCGAGCGCCTGCAGATCATCGGCAAGTCCGAGGTGGAGTATCTGCGCGGCTTTTCCTCGGACGAGCGCCGCAAGCGCTTCGGCAACCTCTTTACCTATGATATCCCCGCCTTCATCATCTCCCGCAGCCTCGACGTGTTTCCCGAGTGCGTGGAGATGGCGGAGCACTACGGCTGCACGGTGCTGCGCACCAAGCTCACCGCGGTGGAGTTCACGAGCCTCGCCATCGACTACCTCAACCACGCGCTCGCGCCGATGATCACGCGCCACGGCGTGCTGCTTGACGTCTACGGCGAGGGCGTGCTCATCATGGGCGATTCCGGCATCGGCAAGAGCGAGACTGCCATCGAGCTGATCAAGCGCGGCCACCGCCTTGTGGCGGATGACGCGGTGGAGATCCGCCGCATCGGCAATTCGCTCATCGGCTCTGCGCCGGAGCTGATCCGCGACTATCTGGAGGTGCGCGGCGTCGGCGTCATCGACATCCAGAAGATCTTCGGCATGGGCGCGGTGCAGGAGAGCACCCAGCTCGACCTTGTCATCAAGTTCGAGGAGTGGACGGACGGCTACGTTTACGACCGCCTCGGCCTCGACGACGACTATATGCAGATCCTCGACGTCTCCGTGCCCTGCGTGACGATCCCTGTCCGCGCGGGTCGCAACCTCGCCGGTATCGCGGAGATCGCGGCGATGAACAACCGCCAGAAGAAATACGGCTTCAACTCTGCGCAGGAGTTTGTCGCCAAGATCGACTCGCAGGTCGATGCCAATTCCATCAAATAAGGAGCAATGCCCATGTCGTGGGAGACCACTCTTGACACAAAGATAATCGACTACCTTCCCAATCTGAAATGGCTCCGGGACGAACCGCTCGCCAGGCACACGTCGTTTCGCATCGGCGGGCCGGCAAAGCGCATGGCGTTCCCGAAAACCGCCGAGGAGTTGATCGTGCTCGACGGCTTTCTCCGGGAGCTGGGCGTGCGCACGATCCTGCTCGGCAACGGTACCAACGTGCTGTTTCCCGACGAGGGGATCGACGCGGTCGTGATCGTCACGGGCGAGATGGCGCGCATCGAGCGCGACGGCGATGTTTTGACCGCGGACGCGGGCGTGTCGCTCGCGCGGCTTGCGACGTTCGCGTGGCAGGAGGGGCTGACGGGGTTGGAGTTCGCCCACGGCATCCCCGGCAGTCTCGGCGGAGGAGTGGTGATGAACGCGGGCGCGTACGACGGTTCACTCTCCGACGTGCTCACCGAGGTCACGGCGCTGTTTCCCGACGGCGTGCGGACGATCTTGGTGGGGGACTTGCAGTTATCCTACCGCCACAGCCTGTTCACCGAGGAGCCGGAGGCCGTGGTACTGCGCGCCAAGGTGCGGCTGAACGCAGGGGACAAGGACGCCGTCAAAGCCCGTATGGACGAGCTGATGGCGAGGCGCAAGGCGTCCCAACCGCTGGAGTACCCCAGCGCGGGCAGCACGTTCAAGCGCCCGACCGGCTACTTTGCCGGGCGGCTTATCGAGGACGCGGGGCTCAAGGGCGCGCGCGTCGGCGGCGCGCAGGTGTCTCCAAAGCACGCGGGTTTTGTCATCAACACCGGCGGCGCGACCTGTGCTGACGTGCTGGGGCTGATTGAGAAGATACAAAAGACGGTCTATGACGCCGCGGGCGTCAAGCTGGAGCCGGAGGTTCGCGTCATCCGGTAGCGGGGGAAATCAGATGGAATTATTACTCATTACCGGGCTTTCCGGCGCGGGCAAGAGCCGCGCGGCGAAGTATCTGGAGGACATCGGCTTCTACACGGTGGACAACATCCCCGCGAAGATGATCTATCAGTTTGCGGGCTTCTGCGCCGGCAGCGGCGAGCGCTTTGACCGCGTGGCGCTGGTGAGCGACATTCGCGGCGGCAGCGAGGGGTTCCCGTCCATTCTGGAGACCATCGACCGGCTGCACGGTATGGGGGTCAAGTGCCAGCTTCTGTTCCTCGGCGCGAGCCGGGAGACGATCATCGGCCGCTATAAGGAGACCCGCCGCCTGCACCCGCTCCAGCACGGCAATGACACCATCGAGGACGCGGCGAAGCGTGAGGAGGAGCTGCTGCGCCCCCTGCGCGAGCGCGCGGACTTTGTCATCGACACGACGCAGATGCCCGCCTCTAAGCTCCGCAGCGAGCTCTACAGCCTGTTCGGCGATCACAGCAAATCCGCCGAGCTGACGGTCAGCGTCGTGTCCTTCGGCTTCAAGCACGGCATCCCGCCGGAGGCGGACCTGGTGTTCGACGTGCGCTTCATGCCAAACCCGTTCTACATACCGGAGCTGCGGGAGAAGACCGGCATCGACTCCCAGGTGCGGGACTATGTGTTCTCCTTTGACCAGACCACGGAGTTCCTCGACAAGCTGGAGGACATGTTCCGATTTCTCCTGCCGCGCTACAGCGCCGAGGGCAAGACCATGCTGGTCGTCGCCATCGGCTGCACCGGCGGGCGGCACCGCAGCGTCGCCATCGCGCGGGAGTTGGCCGAGCGCATCGGCAAGCTTGGCTATCCCACCACGGAGAACCATCGGGATATGACCAGAAGAGACTTCACACACGGATAAAACGGCTTTGCCGTTTTATCCATGTGAGATAGATCGCCATTTCGCTCGCCGCTTATGCGGCAACCGCGAAATATGGCTGAATTTCGCGTGAACGCGAAATAGTGCAGCAAAAGGCAGGCTTTACTATGTCTTTTTCCGGAGAAGTGAAAAAAGAGCTGTGCCGCGCACCGCTGCGCGAGAGGGATTGCGCATTGGCGGAGAGCTGCGGCGTGCTGCTGTACGCCGGGGCGTTTTCCTCCGGTGAGGCGCGCATCGTCACCGAGAGTGAGGAGTTCGCCCAGCGGCTGCCAAGGCTGTTCCAAAAGGCGTTCGGCGTCAAATTTGACGTGCTGCCGGAGGAAAACACCGCCGGAAAGCGCATTTTTCGCATCACGGATGAGAAAAAGCTGCAAACCATCTGGCAGGCGCTGGGCTACGATATGTCCCAGCACTTCGCACTGCACCTGAACTTCGGCTTGCTGGAGGAGGACGACTGCCGCGCGGCGTACCTGCGGGGCGCATTTCTCGCGGGCGGCAGCGTCACCGACCCGCACAAGCGCTACCATCTGGAGCTTTCCACCGCGCATTTGCAAGTGGGGCGGGAGACCGAGGCGCTGCTGCGGGACGTGGGCTTTGAGCCGAAAAACGTCCTGCGCGGCGGCAATACCGTTACTTATTTCAAGAACAGCGCCAACATCGAGGACCTGCTCACGCTGCTCGGCGCGCCGTCGGCGGCGATGGAGATCATGTCCGCCAAGGTGGAGAAGTCCATGCGCAACACGGTCAACCGGCGTGTGAACTGCGACGCGGCGAACCTGGAGAAGACCGTCACGGCGTCCAGCGCGCAGGTGGAGGCGCTGACACGGCTTACCGACGCGGGCATCCTCAAGACGCTTTCGCCGGAATTGCAGGAGGTGGCGGTGGCGCGGCTGTTACAGCCGGAGCTGTCACTCGCCGAACTGGCGGAGACCTTCGATCCGCCGCTGACCAAGTCCGGACTCAATCACCGCATGAGAAAGCTCATGCAGCTTGCCAAGGAGAATATGCCATGAATCGTATCGAAATTGCCAATAATTACCACAAAGAGGGCTACAACTGCTGCCAGAGCGTGCTGGGCGCGTTCGCGGACAAGCTGGATATTCCCATGGAGACCGCCATGCGCCTCGGCGCGGGCTTCGGCAGTGGCGCGGGCACGGGGGAGCTGTGCGGCGCGATCACCGGCGCGGTGATGGCGCTCGACCTCATCGCCGGCGGCGACGCAACGGGCGATCCCGCGGGCGCGAAGCGTCGGGCGGCGAGCCGTTCCCGCGAGCTGCAAAAGCGCTTTTCCGAGCGCTTCGGCGCGCTGCGCTGCCGCGACCTGCTCAAAAACGAGAAAGAGGAGCCTTCCGACGCCGTGAAGGCGCTGGGCATCGGCGACCACTGCGGCGTGATGATCGCCTCCGCGGTGGAGATCGCGGAAGAAATGCTGCAAGAGGAAGGATTGTAAGATGACGTTTGCCCATCTCCATGTGCATACGGAATACAGCTTGCTGGACGGCGCCTGTCGCATCAAGGACTTACCCAAGCTGGTGAAGTCGATGGGGCAGACCGCCTGCGCGATCACCGATCACGGCGTCATGTACGGCGTGATCGACTTTTATCGCGCCTGCAAAGCCGAGGGGATCAAGCCCATCATTGGCTGCGAGGTCTACGTCGCGCCGCGTACGCGGCACGACAAGCAGCATGAGTTCGACAGCGAGTCGCGCCATCTGGTGCTGCTGTGCGAAAACGAGACGGGCTACCGCAACCTATCTTACATGGTGTCCATGGCGCACATCGAGGGCTTCTACATCAAGCCCCGCATCGACCTTGACTTGCTGCGGACGCACCACGAGGGACTGATTGCGCTCTCCGCCTGCCTTGCGGGTGAGATCCCGCGCCGCCTGCGCGCCGGAAACTATGACGGTGCCAAGGAATATGCCTTGACACTATCCGAGATCTTTGGACCCGATCATTTCTATCTTGAATTGCAGGATCACGGCATCCGCGATCAGGCCATCGTCAATCAGGGCATCCTGCGCATCCACGAGGAGACAGGGCTTCCGCTGGTGGCGACCAACGACGCGCACTACCTCCGCAAGGAGGACGCCGCGGCGCATGACGTGCTGCTGTGCATCCAGACGGGCAAAACGGTGGACGATACGAACCGCATGCGCTATGAGCCGCAGAACTTCTATCTTCGCTCCACGGAGGAGATGGCGGCGCTGTTCCCCGACCACCCCGACGCGATTGAGAACACCGGCAAGATCGCGGAGATGTGCAACGTGGAGTTCACCTTCGGCAAGTACCACCTGCCGGAGTTCAAGCTCCCGCCGGGCTACGACAGCTTTTCGTACTTAAAAAAGCTCTGCGACGAGGGCTACGCCGAGCGCTACGGTGAGGGCAAGCCGGAGTACCGCCAACAGCTCGAATACGAGCAGAACATGATCGAGCAGATGGGGTTCACGGACTACTTCCTCATCGTCTCGGACTTCGTGCGCTACGCCAAGAGCGTCGGTATCCCTGTCGGCCCCGGGCGCGGCAGCGCCGCGGGCAGCATGGTGTCCTACTGCCTGCACATCACGGACATCGACCCGATGCAATATGCGCTGTATTTTGAGCGTTTTTTGAACCCCGAGCGCGTGTCCATGCCGGATATCGACATGGACTTCGGCGACACCCGCCGCGGCGAGGTGGTGGACTACGTCCGCCGCAAGTACGGCGACGACCATGTGGCGCAGATCGTGACGTTCGGCACCATGGCGGCGCGCGGCGTGATCCGCGACGTGGGGCGGGCGCTGAACATGACCTATGCCGACTGCGATGTGATCGCCAAGCTGGTGCCGAACGCCCTGCACATCACGCTGGACGAGGCGCTCAAGCTCTCCCGTGAGCTGCGGGAGAAGTACGAGGGCGACGAGCAGGTGAAGCGCCTCATCGACACGGCGCGCGCGCTGGAGGGGATGCCACGCCACGCTTCCACCCACGCCGCGGGCGTGGTCATCACGAAGGACCCCGTCGTGACCTATGTGCCGCTCGCGCGAAACGACGAGACCATCGTCTGCCAGTACACGATGGTCACGCTGGAGGAGCTGGGGCTTCTCAAGATGGACTTCCTCGGGCTTCGCAACCTGACGATCCTCGACGATGCCGTGAAAATGATCCGTGAAAAGGAGCCCTCCTTTACACTGGAATCCATTCCGGAGAACGATCCGGAGACCTATGAGATGCTCCAGCAGGGGAAGACATCGGGCGTGTTCCAGCTCGAATCCAGCGGCATCACGGGCGTCTGCGTGGGCTTAAAGCCCGAGAACGTGGAGGACCTGACCGCCATCATCGCGCTCTACCGTCCCGGCCCGATGGACTCCATCCCGCGCTTTATCGCCAGCAAGCACGATCCCAAGCTCGTGACCTACCTGCACCCATCGCTTGAGCCGATTTTGAGCGTCACCTATGGGTGCATCGTCTATCAGGAGCAGGTTATCGAGATTTTCCGCCGCCTTGCGGGATATTCGCTCGGACAGGCGGATATGGTGCGACGCGCCATCTCCAAGAAGAAGGCGGCGCAGATTCAAAAGGAGAAGGACACCTTTATTCACGGCGATGCGGAGCGTGGGATCGCCGGCTGCGTCGCAAACGGCATTCCGGAGCAGACGGCGCAGGCCATCTATCAGGACATCTACGACTTTGCAAACTACGCGTTTAATAAGGCGCACGCGGTTTCCTACGCGGTCGTGGCGTACCAAACCGCCTACTGCAAGCGGCACTATACCAAGGAGTACATGGCGGCGCTCCTCTCCAGTGTGCTGGACTCCTCGGACAAGATCAACGACTACTTCAACGAGTGCAAGGACAACGGCATCGCGCTGCTGCCGCCGGACGTGAACCACTCCGCCGCGGGCTTCACCGTGGAAGACGGCGGCATCCGCTTCGGCCTCGTTGCCATCAAGGGCATTGGCCGCGGCCTGATCGCCCGCATGACGGCGGAGCGGGAGGCGAACGGCCCATTCACGGACTTCCGCAACTTCTGCCGCCGCATGGACGGCGTGGACATGAACAAGCGCGCGGTGGACAACCTGATCCGCGCGGGCGCGTTTGATTCCATGGGCTACCGCCGCTCGCAGCTGGGCGCGGTGTATGAAAAGGTGATGGACGGCATCGCCAGCAGCAACCGCGCCAATCTGGAGGGACAGATCGACTTTTTCGGCATGGGCGGCGGCGAGCAGCCGCAGCAGGACGATCTGGCGCTGCCGGACATTCCGGAGTACACGCCCGCGGAGCGGATGGCGATGGAGAAGGAGACCACAGGGCTTTACCTCTCCGGACACCCGATGGACGCCTACCGCGGCGCGGCAAGGGCCGCCGGCGCGGCGCCGATCGGCAAGATTCGGGACGATTTCGCGCAGGAGGGCGGGCCGACGACCTTTGCCGACGACCAGAGAATCAGCATTGCGGGCGTTGTGACCTCCAGCAAGACCAAGACCACAAAAAAGAACACTCTCATGGCCTACGTCGTCCTGGAGGACGACACCGGCTCCATGGAGATGCTCTGCTTTACGCGCTGTCTCGAAAACTACGGCAGCTACCTCAAGGAGGGACAGGTGATCGTCGCCTCCGGGCGGCTGTCTGTGCGTGATGAAAAGGCGCCGCAGCTGATGTGCGACTTTGCCCACCCGCTGACCGGCGAGGGCGCGATTCCGACACCGCCGGGCGGTGTCGCGCCCAATGCCAACGCGGGAAAGACGCTGTTTGTGCGCCTTCCGTCGCTGGACTGCCCGGAAATGGCGCACTTTCGCCGCGTGATGTATATGTTCGAGGGGAGCGGCACGCCGGTAAAGATTCGGCTCGCCGACAGCGGCAAGCTGATCGGCACGACCTGTGACCTGCGGGATTCGCTTCTCAAAGAGCTGCGGGAGAAGCTGGGCGATGAAAACGTCATCGTCAGATAATAAAATGAGGAAGGGGAGACCCTTCCTCATTTGTTTTCGTTGTCCTCGTCGGTCTTTTCCTCCCGGAACAGGATGGAAATGACCTCGGAGTAGATTTTTTCCGCGTCCTGTTCAAAGCGTTTGCGGAGCTTTTTGACGTGCTTCTCGTCGGGCACCGCCACGTCCATGCGCCAGAGGGTGAGGCCGTAGTCGTCGTTGAAGCGAAGCGTCACGACGGTGTTGCCGTTGCTCTGCCCGTGGGTGGTCACCTGCACCTGACGCTTCCGCTTGATCTTCTGGTTCTGCTTCGCCACCAGATCATCGGCGCGGAGGCGGACGGAGCAGGGGATCTCGGTCATTGTGGCGCGGCCGTTGAAGAGCCCCTTTTCCGTGATGCCGTACAGCCCGTCGTCCGAGAGGGTAAGGTGCTCGGTCTGCACCAGATAGCCCAGACACTCGGAGAAGTCGAAGAACTCGATCGCGCCGTCACAGCTCAGGGTCAAATTCTGCATGACGTCGATGGGCACCGGCTCCAAGAGCCGTTCGGCAATGTAGAGGATCAGAAACTTGATCTCGTTTTTGGTACGGATGAATCCATACTGCGCCATAGCGGCCTCCCACAAATGTTTTTCTCAGTATAGCGCAAAAAAAGTGATTTGTACAGCCTCGTTTTTCGCACCAACCGCCGCGGCCGTCATACCATGAATTGAAAGGCTTCTTTCGGAAGTACTTTGATCAGGAGGTTATTGATATGGCTGAAAAAGTGACTCCCGGCCCCGTCAGCAACGCAAACGGCGTCCGCGAGGCGGTCTGTGTCCATACGAAGAAGATCTACTCTTCCTGCAGAGATAAGGATTGCATCGAGGATCTTCGCTTTTATCCCACGCAGTCTGCGCAGTCGGTATTGGCGAACGCACAAGGCATCCGTGGCGGCAGCGCCGAACTGCTCTACACCTTTGTGGACGTGGAGCCGGTGAACTTCAACCGCGGCTACTATACCGTCGACATGCGCTTCTACTACAAGATCACGCTCCAGGCGCTCAATGGCTCCACCCGCTACACCGAGGTCGACGGCCTCGCCACCTTTGGCAAGCGCGTCATCCTCTGCGGCGGTGAGAGCGGCCCGAAGATCTTCTCCTCGGAGCCGGTCGCCGACGAGCTGGACGTTCAGCTCGATCTCACCGCGGATCTGCCCACGGCGTACGTCGAGGTTGTCGACCCGCTACTGCTCAGCGCCAACTTTGTCGATAACTGCCACTACGTCCCCGGCGTACTCACCGGCGTCCCCGAGGGTATCCTCGCGGCGTTCGATGAGCCGCTGATCCTCGACGAGTCCCAGAGCCGCCGCGTCTGCGTGTCCCTCGGCCAGTTCTCCATCGTGCGCCTCGAGCGCGACACCCAGCTGCTCATCCCCGTCTACGACTACTGCATCCCCACGGAGGAGTGCATGGTCGCGGGCATCGGCAACACGGAGGACCCCTGCTCTCTGTTCGCGGACGTGGACTTCCCGGTGGATTCGTTCTTCCCCTCGGATACCGTGTGCGAAAACGGTCTCGGTGGCAACTCCGGCGGCTGCGGCTGCAACCGCTAAGGCAGTGAACGGAAACCGGCTGACTTTTGTCAGCCGGTTTTCACGTTTTTCTTGCACTTGAAAGTGATTGCGTATATAATATTTTGTTGTACTTTGCAGATAAGGGAACGCGCCCTGAAACGCGAGAGAGGAACCAACCATGAAAGAAATGAGCAGACGCAACAAACTCTTCACCGAGTCGGTCATCCGCCGCATGACGCGCATCGCCATCGCCAACAACGCGATCAATCTTTCCCAGGGTTTCCCCGATTTTGACCCGCCCAAGGCGATCACCGACCGGCTGGCCGCGATCAGCGGCATCGGCCCCCACCAGTACCCCATCACGATGGGCGCGCCGAACTTCCGCCGCGCGCTTGCCAAGAAGTGCGGTCACTTTATGGGCCGCACCATCGACCCCGAGACCGAGGTGGTCGTGACCATCGGCTCCACCGAGGCGATGGTGGACACCATTTTCGCCCTCACGAACCCCGGCGACAAGGTCGCGCTGTTCAGCCCGTACTTTGAAAACTACCACGCCCAACTCATCATGGCGGACTGCGAGCCGATCTACATTCCGCTGGTGCCGCCGACCTTCCAGTTTGACGCAAACGTGCTCGAGGACGCGTTCCGGCAGGGGATCAAGGCGATCCTCATCTGCAACCCATCCAACCCCAGCGGCAAGGTGTTCACCTACGACGAGCTGAAGCTCATTGCGGACCTTTGCATCAAGTACGACGTGTACGCCATCATGGACGAGCCGTACGAGCACATCGTCTACGACGACCATAAGCACATCTACATGAACTCGCTCCCCGGCATGTGGGAGCGCACGGTCAGCTGCTCCAGCCTGTCGAAGACCTACTCCATCACCGGCTGGCGCCTCGGCTACGCCATCGCGCCCAAGGAGATGATGGACCGCGTCAAGCAGTACCACGATTTCAACACCGTCGGCGCGGCGTCCCCGCTGATGGAAGCGGCGATCGCCGGCCTTGAGATGCCGGACAGCTACTATGTTGACTTCCAGGCGCACTACGCCCACATGAAGAAGCTGTTTACCGACGGCCTGCGCAACCTCGGCATCCCGTTCACCGACCCGCAGGGCACCTACTTCACGCTCGTCGACATCGGCCCGTACCTCAAAAAGGGCCAGACAGACGTGGAGTTCTGCGAGGAGATGGCGGTCAAGGTGGGCGTCGCCTGCGTACCCGGCACGTCGTTTTTCATGGAGGACGTGCAGAACATTGTCCGCGTCCACTTTGCCAAGAAGGATGAGACGCTCATCGAGGCGCTCAACCGTCTGGAGGGCCTCAAGACGAAAATGGCGTAAGCCAGACCGAAAACCATCACGGAGAGGAGGGAATCGCGGTGGTCGGAGCTGTCGGCTACAACAGTATGCCGGTGTGGCAGCAGTTGAGTTATGTCCGCGGCGTGCAGACATCGGACGCCGCCATGCCGCAAAGCGGCGCGGTGCCCGCCGTCTCCGTACCGCGAGGGGACGCCTACAGCCGCGCGCAGGCGCCGGCGGAGCTCCCCTACGTCCCGCAGGGCTACAGCCCGGAGGAGCTGGCGACGCGCACGCGCACCATGTTCCCGGATCTCGGCACGCCGCTTTCCAACGCTTTGCAGGGCAAGCTCAACGGCGCGGAGCGGGAGAAAGAGCTGGAAAACAGGCCGGGTATTGAGGTGGAGGAGGCGAAATCCCCCTTTGAGGTGATGGAGGACGCCAAGTGCGAGACCTGCGAAAAGCGCAAGTATCAGGACGGCTCCGACGATCCCGGCGTGTCGTTTAAGACCGCGCAGCACGTCGACCCCGATATGGCGCAGTCCGCCGTGCGCGGGCATGAGCAGGAGCACGTCACCCGCGAGCGCGCCGAGGCGGAGCGCGAGGGCCGCAAGGTCGTGAGCCAGACCGTGACCTACCACACGGGCATCTGCCCGGAGTGCGGGCGGTTTTACATCGAGGGCGGCACGACCCACACCGTCACCGCCGCGGACAACGACAAGAGCGAGGAAAACACGCTCATCGGTGGGGAAGAGGACGACGAGGGCTTCGACATCGCATAAAATGCTCGTCCTGCACAAAATGACGGTTGCCAAACGCACTGCGGCATGTTAAGATGCCATCTATGACCACAAGCAGCAACACAAACAGGGAGGGAGAGACATGGAGGTAAAAAAGCCCGCGGTAGCGGGGACGCTGGAATCCAGCGATGCGCAGGTCATGATCGAGCCCGGTGACGGCAAGATCGACCTGAGCCTGCAATCCAGCGTCATGAACCAGTACGGACGTCAGATCAAGGCGACGATCCTCGAGACGCTGGAGCGTCTGGAAGTCAGCAGCGCCAAGGTGACGGTGGTGGACAAGGGCGCGCTGGACTGCACGCTCAAGGCCCGCGTCGAGTGCGCGGTGTTCCGCTCCTGCGACGCGTCTGACGCAAATATCCCGTGGGGAGGTGCCGTGCGATGATTCCGAGACCCAGACCCGAACGGTTCCGCCTGCGCCGCACCATGATGTTCATGAACGCGCAGAAGCCGGGACTCATCAAGGACGCTTACATCTACGGATGCGACAGCATCATGCTCGACCTCGAGGACGCCGTCGCGGAGAATCAGAAGGACGCGGCGCGCTTCAGCCTCTACCACGCGCTCAAGACCATCGACTACGGCGATACTGAGGTCATCGTCCGCATCAACGGCCTCGATACCCCGCATTGGCAGGAGGACATCCGCGTGTGCGTCGCGGGCGGCGCGGACGGCATCCGCATTGCCAAGTGCGAGAGCGCGCAGGACGTGCACACCGTCGAGGCCGCCGTGGAAGCGGCGGAGAAGGAATTCGGCGTGGAGGTCGGCTGGACGCTGCTCATGGCGGCGCTGGAGAGCCCCAAGGGTATCCTCAACGCCTACGAGATCTGCTCCGCGTCCGAGCGCATGTTCGGCGTGGCAATCTCCGGCGGCGATTTCCGCAAATGCATGCAGACCGCGCCCCAGCGCGACGGCGTGGATATGCTCGCGGCCCGCGGTCAGATGCTGATTGCGGCGAGAGCGGCGGGCATCCAGTGCTTCGACACGGTGTTCACCAACCTCGACGACACCGAGGGCTTTGAGGCCGAGGTCTTGCAGAACAAGGCCATGGGCTTTGACGGCAAGAGCCTCATCAACCCCAAGCAGATCCGCTTCGTGCATCAGGTGTTCGCGCCCACGGAGAAGGAGATCGTGCAGGCGGAGAAGATCGTTCGCGCCTACAAGGAGCAGAGCGCCGCAGGCGTCGGCGTGTTCACCGTGGATGGCAAGATGATCGACATCGCGTTCATTCCCGGCGCTGAGAGGACTTTGAAGCTGGCCCGCGCCTGCGGACTTTGGGAGGGGGATCTGGTATGAAAAACGCTGTCGGACGCGAAATCCCTGATTTCCTGCTGAAAGACGGCAAGGAGGTCTATCAGGGCAAAAACTACATGGATGGCAAATACATCCAGAAGGCTTCCCCCAGGACCCGCCGCTATGAAAAGCCGCAGGAGAGCAAGATCGTCGATACCCTCGTCGACGCGCTCCGTGCCTGCGGCGCGAAGAGCGGCATGACGTTCTCGTTCCACCATCACCTGCGCGACGGAGACTATGTGGTGAACATGGTCATGAAGGCCGCCATTGAGGAGCTTGGCCTCGACGATCTCACCATCGCGGCGTCCAGCCTCGGCTCGGCGCACGATCCCATCGCGGACTACATCGAAGCCGGCAAGGTCGTGGGTATCCAGACCTCTGGCATCCGCGGCCGCATGGGCGAGGTCGTGTCGGCGGGCAAGCTCAAAACGCCCGCGATCATCCGCTCCCACGGCGGGCGTCCCCGCGCGATCGAGGGCGGCGAGGTACATATCGACATCGCGTTCATCGCCGCGCCCACCAGCGACTGCGTGGGCAACTGCCGCGGCATCGGCGGCAAGAGCGACTGCGGCTCCATGGGCTACGCCATGACCGACG
>Ga0256405_10002150_pt1 | contig 47413 bp, 42 predicted proteins | sample RumenRJG_02DNA_FD_189096 | JGI IMG/M metagenome (GOLD analysis project Ga0256405, IMG submission 189096) | Bovine rumen microbial communities from Lethbridge, Alberta, Canada - RJG_02 | ecosystem: Host-associated > Mammals > Digestive system > Stomach > Rumen | place: Canada: Alberta... | reverse complement strand
ATAACAAACACATAGTACATCATTAAAATTATTACTATCTTTATCTTCAGTATTTCTGATACTAAAAATATTTAAATTGTAATCTCCATTCTCAAAGAATGAGTAATTACATTTCTTAAAAGCTTCTCTAACTTTATCTAAAGTAATAAGATTGAAGAATTTAGCATTAGCCATAATCTCATCTCCTTCATGTGTAATATTCATAATATCGCACTGATATCTAAATCGTTAATATAGCCCTATGTCTCTAGTACTCTTATGATGCTAATATCTCAAATATCTAGTTGTCATATGGACTACTCACTTATAACCCCTACAACAGTGATACGCTCATTACACCTTGGCAATAACATCATACCACTCTCTTATACATCGCACATCATCAAGATGTGCGATGTACTCAAAAAGTGTATACTCTATTTTTGAGGTGCTACCACTCTCATTATCACTACAGTGCTACCATATGCTCATTATTAACTCTATCTCTTATATATTAATATATAAACATATAAAACCCCTTTCCCCTAGACACCAGCACCTTGGCACCATATAACCATCCTAAATCCAATAGTACACATTTAAAGTCTAGTTGATTTTAGTTATATTAGCTTGGAGAACCTCTATCGTTGTAATAACTATCTAAATCTATGAAAGCATTTAGAAATATTCCAGTTAGATTTCCACTAGCTTCATAACAGCCTGCTTGAAAAATAAAGTTATTACCGTAGTAGGAATAATGATAATTCACTTTTCTAAGAATCCTTACACTTTATTTTTAATATTAGGTATATTTTTAACTTGTCAAGAGAGTTACTCAGAGAATCCATTTTAATGAAAGATAGAAAGAAAAATATCTAGCTATACTTGATTCTTAATTAAAAGAATTAACATAAATAATTTCAATAGAGTTTTGGAATGATAAATTAATGGGTAGTGCTGAGAACCGCACTCACGATGAGTACTAGTTAAATCGTTGTCATAAAACAATCCTTCTCTACCTGTCTCCCTAAGTGGACAACCAAAAACAGGATAATAAATATTTCCGCCATCACCACTACAGTCATGATAAACTGACATTGTAGTTATCGGAGAACCTAGTTCTTACATATACGAGTTCCAAGAGATACAACCATACTACCGTTATGAGTACCACTCCAATACATCCCACACATGGAACCAGCGTGCCATCCTGCACCACTAAGTAAATAGGAACCAGGATCAATACCACGATAATCCGAAACTTAAATAGTTAGGAGAACCTAGTTCTTGGATAATCGAGAACTAGTTCCAGGGTTACTATGATCTCCATGACTAGTGAACAAACCAGAATTAATATTATCAGCCCACACTCCACCGCTCATGTATCCTGTAGTGTAAACACTTGCATAATGTGTATTTTTATCAAAATGACAATCCGAAAAGGTAGATGGTGAGGACGACTAGGGTACCTTTGATAATCGAGAACCCATACCTTGAGCAGCACCGTAGGCTGTATAATCATAACCAAACCAGTGAATACCTGAGATACTATCACGTTGATGTACAGAACAACCTCCGAAGATAGGTACGCCATACCTATTCGGTGCTGGTTGATAATCATGATAATCCGAAAAGGTACTTTTATTCTTAGTTAGAGGAGAACTTATAAATACGTGATAATCGTTAAGGTAATAATATCCATTAACGAAACATCCACTTGCCAGAGGATCATGTTGATTGTACCATAATCCTGTATAGCTACCACCTGAACAGTTATCAAAACTACCATTTCCAAGAGCTGCATGATAATTCGAAAAGGTACCCTGGTTCATTAGTTAGTTGAGAACCTACACTATAAACACCTGAATTGAGACGGACATAATCGTAGAATATACCACAAGTTGTGTCATAAAGGAAATAATTACCAATAACTAAGGCAGATCCAGTATCATAAATGTCATGATAATCGTAGTTAGTGCGGAGAACCAGGGTACCTAATTCTTAGATAATCGAGAACAAAGCATACGATCAGCACTGGCTGTATAGATCTCACACTGATATATACCAGCAGTAGGAACATACCATCTACCGCTTCCATAATAACCATCGTAACGACAACCTGCGATGAGATGACCAACACCAACTGCATCAGGATGTACCCAATGATAATCCGAAAAGGTACCCTGGTTCATTAGTTAGTCGAGAACCTACAGTTTCCCATACATTGTTGTAGCCAAAATCGCCGTCAGTGAACAAGCCAGAAGGCTCCCTACCATAATTCCACGGACCGCTTACAAGTACCTTTGGAGTATCAGACTTATGCTCATGATAATCCGAAAAGGTACCTTTATTCTTAGTTGGAGGAGAACCTATCAATCCATGATATCCGTTATTGACATAATAACCATAAGCGAAACATCCGCATGCCTGAGGAGTATAATCGTCTACTGCAGAGAGCATGCCTGAATAAGAACCTCCAAACTGGTAATGATAATCCGAAAGATGCTTAGTTCTTTGATAAACGAGAACATTTATCATCATCTGCATAATAAGTATTTCCAAAATCGAAGTAAAATCCAAATACACTACACAATCTTAAATTACTAGTATAGTAACCTACTATCATTAACGGTGCGGTTGGATTTGGATAATGATAATCGAGGTAGATAGTTGGAGGATTAGTATGTTCGAGAACAATCATAATCTCATAAATACTTGCTGAATTGATATAAAAGACGTAGACAGTAACGAAAGTTACTGTCTACGTGGTAGATAATCTTATTTTTAAGAATGTGTACTTGGATTAGATAGCGACCTCATCAACTGCCAATCAATAGTTGGCTGATCAGCCAACATATTAAATAATGTTTTATAAAAAATAACTATCGCATCTGACCGTGAATTCGGATATCTAAACATTCTATCTTTATAAATTGCACGTGAAACTTCATAAGAAATTCTTGTTCTATGCATTATTCAGTTCCTATACAAATTCTTTACTTGGAATTGTACGATTGTCAAACTTCTTATAAGCGTCCAGATAAAATTCTTCTTTGTCGCCATTAAGAGTCAATTCGTAGTACATCCCATCTGGTAATGATGTTGACAATAACCATTTCCAATTCTGAAGAACTTTAACCTTCCAAACGATGTAAACTTCAAAAACTGGAACCTCATCTGATTTATCCAGATGTTCCAGCACATACTGTTTCACTATTGCTTTCGCAATAGCATCAAAATCTGGCATCATGTATTATATCTCCTTATTGAAATCATCCAAAAATTATGAGTACAGATAGTAGTCATAACGACTACTATCTATTCACTCCATAACTGTACTGGATAATTGTGTATCAGAGGTTCTTAGTTAGTGGGAGAATCAGGATAATCGAGAACTAGATCTATACTCTGAATCAACATCACTACTCCATTCAGTAAATATTCCTCGCTCACGTGAGTATGGCCAATGACCTCCAGTAAGAACACCGAGATAGTCATCTTGCCAATGATAATCCGAAAACCTAGTTAATGCAGAGAACCTAGTTCTTGGATAATCGAGAACACCAATCTAACAATCCGTTTGGATACAAGCCACTATTACGGGCTCCAGTACAATAAGGGCCACCTCTAGTACTGCCAAATTGCGCGCACCAACTAAAACTGCCGCCAACAGTGAAATCGGTGGCATTTGCAATCGCACGCTCGTCATTATGATAATCCGAAAAAGATACTTTTATTTTTAGTTAGAGGAGAACCAAAATCTATATCGTACGAATATCCTCCAGTAGTACCACCAGAACCGGATCCTACTTCAGTACACAATGCATAAATACCAAGATCGCTTCCAGAATTAGGCATACCACTAAAGCCAGTAAAACCTCCACCAATTGCAAAATTAATACCGCTCCTATTATTTCTAGTAAAATGATAATCCGAAAAGGTACACCACGTTAGCATCTAGGAACTATGATCTCACTCCACTACAGATTCATTAGACAACAAATATTATCACTTACATATTTTATTTTTCAAGAATTAATATTATTAACCATTCTATTTCTGGTGTTTGAGGGGGTGGCGCGCCCCATAAAGTTGCGTTAATAATGTAGTCGGGAACGACGAATAGATTCAATTCGTGAATCTAGAATAGGGATAGGTGTATGGAGAGAATTGAAACGTATGAGGAGTGAAGACAAGTGAGTAAATAAGATTGAGTTATGTGAACGAAGTGATGGCCCGTTGGGTTATCACTGAGTGAATATAGTCGACGAATGTATTGCTTAGCAACTCATGAAGGGACCGCCTCAAGCGGTCTACCGAAATGAATAATGAGTATCGTCGACAAATGAGTTTTATTACTCTAAAGTAATTAAAATAAGAATAACTAATTTTTACTTCGTCTTATTACACTTTCGTTTTAATAAGACTACGTAAAATAAAAAAAGAGTAATAAAACAGAAAACGAACTGATGAAATAAAATTTAAAAATAAGATCTAAGTTAAGAGTTTAAAATCATCAGTTCGTGTATTTACGTAAGAAAGAAAAATTTTACTTTGTAAAACCTTTCTTTCTTCTAATATATTATGCGAGACGTTGAAACAAGCTGAACAATGAATATTGTGAAGATTGGTGAAACTGACGAGCAAATATATTAGAATTCTTTCTTTGGAAAAACCTTGAGGCGTAAGCTTCAGGGGGGTTAGGGGAATAGGGGTTTGGGGGAAGGGACCTTAGGGGGGTCGAAATGCAAAAAATTGAGTGCGACGATTTTATTTTGAGTTAGTATCATATTTGCATTTCAAAAGAGTAAAAAGTAGTCCCATTTACCCCCTTAAATTTAGTAAGATGTAAAGTTTTATAAAGACTGTAGATAATATGAAGAATTTGAAATATGTTTCCCAACTTGTATTTTAATTTCCTCACGAATAGTGTTTGATATTGAAATTATTAGACACTATTTGAACTCTCCTACAGTAAGCATATTAATCACTCCTGATAGACAACTCCACTTAAGTGGAGTTGTCTATCTATATTTAACGATGCTATAGCTGTTTTTAATAGAGGATTACTGATATGTTAGATGCGTTACGAAGTGTATTTGCTCGTATACATAGAAACATCATGCCTGAGATGCTAGAATTATGTTTCGAACCTTGGAATCACCCAGATAAGAGTTTAGACCAGATCATATATGAAGATGTTATCTTAGCCTCAGTTAGAGATGATGCTAGTAGACAAGGTGGTAAATTGATCAATATCACTTTACAGATGAATTGGTGTAAATACACTCATTCACCATCACCAGTTGCACTAGGTATAAGTGGCTCTTATAGTACCTTTTTGATACCACCAGAAGCTAGAGAATTTAGAGATATAGTTTGTGCCGTAAGTGTTCGTATGCCGTACAACATCAGTACTAATACTACTGGTACATTCTTTAACGATAGAGTTACTGCTGGTAATACTGTTGGAAGTATGGCTTGTGCTGCATTAAAAGCACAGACCTTAGCAGGTACTGCGGTATTTCCAACTGCAGATGTTCAACCTGGTAATGTTATCACTCTATCTCCACCTAGTATGAACTGGGTACCTTGGGCAGTTAAAGTTAGACTAAAGTTTGACGATAATTTTAGTGGAATGAATAGTAGTAGCATAGAAACATTCCAGAAAGCATGTGAGCACGCTATTAAAGCTTATATGTATTCACATCTACGTGCTAAAGTAGAATCTAATGTAGTTTTACGTGGTGCGGATATAGGTGTGATTAGAGAAGAGCTACAGACTTATGCAGATGCTGCTGAGAAGTATGATGAAGCTATCCGTAATTTCCACGGTGCTGAGATATTAGACAAGAGTAGACTTGGTTACATCCTAACTAAGATGGTTCCATTTGCACATTAGATTTAGATTTTAAAAATATAAAGACATATATGAACGATAGTGAGTAGTCTTTACGACTACTCACTTTTCTCTATATGTATCTTAATAACGCTATAACTATCTTAGATATGCCTATGAAGTCAGAAAGATGAATTACCTCCATTTTATTATGAAGCTGCTAAAGGACGGATATATGATTTATACTAGCTATTATGCGAATTACAGAAAATTCAAAGGTATGTTTAGAGTGTCCATATCAAGAACAGCTCCAAGCAATTCATATGACCTACAACTGATAAAACTAGCACCAACTGCTGAATTACTCCAAAATTACAAAAACAACTTCATAACCAATGAGGAGTACACCTCAGTATACAACAATCAACTACTCAGGCTTGAGAATGATGGCTACATAGCCAAAGTTGTAAAGGATCTATCAACCTTGCAAGAAGATGTAGTGTTGCTGTGTTATGAGAAGAAAGGTGATTTCTGCCATAGGCATTTACTAGCCGAGTGGTTAAATATTAACCACAATACAAATATCAGAGAATTATAATTAAACTTTAATTTCCGTATTTACCGACGACTATTCACTTTTCACTATATGTATTTTAATCACGCTATATTTATCTTAGATATATGTATGGAGTTGGAGAGATGAATGTCCGATCCTTTTCAGATGTCATCTAGTGATTTATTTTTTGGTATTTTATCGAAAAACGTTTACAACTTCTTCTGGCGGGTTGCCAGATATGCTAGATGCTCTGACGATTCTTGTTGGTATGATTTGAATCGTTGGATTTGAAGATAGCGATGCCTTTTTGATGGCATCCGAAAATCGTTGACATAGTAAACTCCTAAGAGATGAGAGACTGCGTAAGCAGTCTCTCATCCTCTATATTTTATTTAAAAAAAAGATATAAAAGTGTTGTCTGTACAGTTCTCCAGGCATGCATAAATTATACCTGAATTGAGATATAACTTATAAGCACACCTGGTGATAGATTTAACATAAATAGTTAATTATCTTTTTCAGTCTTTTCTCCTAAATCGTAAATTTGACGTTTATAATCCTCATCATCACTCCAGTCAAAATTGTCAAAAGGTCGATTAGAGACTTTGATCTTACCTTTTACAAATTTAGTCTCATAACCACTCTCCTCTTTAAGGTACTTAATGAAGTTTCTGACTTCCTGATCAGTGTCTTCAAAGTACCTATCACGTAGATGACCTTTGATTTTAATTTTAGCTTCGTAATAAAGAGAATCATCTTCATTACTGTAATAAGGTGCTTGATCTGTGATATCTACTGAAAATATACAATCAGATTCACTTCCTGTGATTCTAGGTGCCTTCATCATTACCTTATAAATATCAAGAGGTTCCTTTAACGTAAGTCCATAGTGACATAATAATTTCTCCTTGAAAATAATAGAATGAAGAGGTATCCACATTGCTGTGGATACCTTCTTTTTAAATATTTGTACTATTTTGATTCTTAATTTTTATTGTCCATTTAGTTTCTTTATCAATTTCATCCTTATTTCCGTTAATTTCGCTAATGTCGATTTTTCCCTCAGCAGATAATATATCCTTACATGAATTTAAATATTTGACGAACTCACGGACTTCATTAAAAGTTTTTTCTAGAGTGCCTTCTAAATATCCTTGACTAGTAACCACTAATCTGAGTGGATCGTAGTGGTCAGCATCATTTCTTGATAATCTTAATAATGCATACACTAATGTATAATGATTAAAAGTGATTGTAGGTGCATTTGCTAGAATTTCGTATATTGGTGAAATCTTATCTTCTCTAGTTTTAACTTTTAATAGTATTTCACCGAAAACCAAAACAGATGTTTCAGATGATGAATTTAGCATAATAGAAATCTCCTTTAAAATAATAAAACGAAGAGGTATCCACATTGCTGTGGATATCCCTCTATAAATTGTGTTTAGATCTTACTTACGATAATCTAATCCAAAATTATAAGTTTGAAATTCTTCTTTACAATCATCAGGAACACCAGTTCCATCAAACGGAGTGCTAGAGATGGTTGCACTACCATCTGCGAGTTGAGCGTGATTGATTGTCAAGAAGTTAATGAGAATTTCAAATTCCTCACATGCTTGTTTGAACGATGTTCCATGAAGTTTACCGTTGATTTCAATTTTAACTCTATAATAAGCAAATTCTTTACCTTCAAACTGAAGTACGTGTGGCAGAGACCACAATGGTTTTACAGAAATCACAGGTGGATATCCATCTGTAGTGAACTTCGGTGCAGCCTGTATGATATCGTAAATCTTTAATGAACCTTTCTCATTTTTCTCATTTGATTCACTCACGAAAACTTCAAAGTCAGCTTTGATATATACGTATTCTGAATTTGATTTCATATTTAGGTCTCCGTTTGTTTATATTAACTTTTTGTCACGATAATAATTGACCTTGGTGATATAGTTCTGGATAGTACCTTGACCATAGATACTGTTGTAGTAAACTTTCCATGCAGTAGCTCGTTGTCTTACAGTATGAATATTTGGATGTATGTCTGGTATACATCTTAAATATAACTGAGCACATAGAGCAATACTGAATGGAGTATTATACATTAAGTTATCTCGTAAGGATAACCTTCTATCATACATATCCATTACTACGTCATACACATCACTACGAGTTTTCTTTAAATACTGTAACGTATCTTTAGCAGTACCCATGGTAAATTGAGCTATGCCGTAATTACGTTGTCTATTAGCAGCTTTTTCGAAATCAGCTAATCCTAGATCAGTTTCAACTAAGAATGTTTCTAAGATTAAAGCTGTGAATTTCTTAGAGCTTTTAACGTTTGGCATACGCTGTAAGACAGCTTCAATAGTAGTGGTCAGGTGATCAGTATTTAGACGTTTACCACCGCTATGAGTCCAAATACGAATAGGTTTTCTATATGAACTACCATAATCAGCATTACGTAAAGTATTGATACTCTTAGTTCTATAGAAACGATGACCGTTAACTACAGTAACTTTAGCATCCTTAGGAATTACATGAAATTCTGTATCCTGAACCTTTGGTTTAGTTTCTGCTAACCTAGTAATCAACTCAGGTAGTTCACCATAAACCATGACAGGTTTAGTTTGGTTGGTAATCAAAATAGTTACAACATTAGTTTCTTTGGAAGTAACTGATTTTTTAGATTCTTCACGATAAATATTCGGAAGTATCAAACTACAAACTGTTGTTATGAGTGCCAAAACGGACACTAACAAAGTTTTACGCATTGGAAAATCTCCTCTATAGTTTTGACTTATAAATTGATGATTAATATTTATAGTCTCCATCTTAAAAGTAATATATATTTAAATTATAAATGACTCAAAACTCTTATTAGCAGCAACGCTAATAAGAGCTCCATAGTGAATTATTTGACGATTACACCAGTCATATATTTTTGAATGATGGTACTCTTAAGTTTTAAAGATGATAACAAATTAGTCATCTCGTCCTTATCTATAAAATTAATATTGCTAATGATTGTGTCAGCTACCTTCTCACTGAAATTGACTTCTGAGGTTAAATACTCTTTAAAATCAGTTTCAGTTTGAAAGACGTGTTTATTGTAGACGATAACTGTAAGTTTCCGTTTTCTAGGTATACGGTAACGAGCATTAAAAGTAGTCATTAGAATTTATCTCCTGTATCAAATGAAGTGTACCATACTGGTTGTATAATCTTGACATCCTACTGCATTTAAAAATGAACGATGTTCAGGAAATATATCAGAAAATAACAAAGCATCAGTATTAAAATTCTTATTTAAGTAACCATGAAGATTTTTAAAATATTTCTGTGTCTTTTTGATATCTTTAAATGAATAACTTGAAATGAGACCAACTAGATCACAGGTATTGACATTTGGATTCGGATATATAGAACAACTAATGGATTTATCTGGAGTTGATAAACATGTGAGTTTTAGTTTCTTAATCATCTCTACAAAGGTAGTTCCATTTTCATATGAATCATTAAAAATGTATCTACCTCTGCTAAGTTCATTATTGACTTTATTTTTAATAGAATCTAAAATGAAATTATTATTTTTATCATTTAAATCTATTAAAGTTAAATCTTTCGAATTGTATCTAGTATCGTTGTTAGAGTAAACATATCTGTAAGAGAAGGACATGAAACCCATTTTATTATACAACCATAAAGCTTGATAGTTAGAAGTTAAACAATCTAAAAATAAATAATCTAACTTATTAACATATGCTATTCTGATTGAGTAACTAATTAACTCCGTTCCAACTTTCATACGTCTAAATGCTTTATCCACATATAAGTTAGAAAGAAATAAACCTCTAGGCTGACCTTTACATGGTGGTAGGCATTTATTATTCAATTCACCTAAGTAGATAGAACCTTCAGATAAACCTAACATTCCTGCATATCTATCATCTACATAAGCTAGTGCGATATAATCAAAAGTCCGTTCTAAGTATTGTTTAAATTTAATTAAATTGTCACATTTATAAAAATCATTATCTGAATCAATTCGATAATGTCTTAATCTATTTCTTTCTTCTAAATCTGATTCTTTTTCCCATCCCAATAAGATTTCAAGAATCTCAGGTGAAATTGCACTACTTGTTTTAATTAAATCGGTAGTTATATTCATTTAAAAGCCTTAAGTTAAATAGACGACAGTGCGAAGACAAAAATATAAAGCAATAAAGAAATACGTAGTGCAGATAGAGTACTTTCACGTTTGGAATCTTGAAGTTCATTTACATAGAAGTTAGTAGATGAACGAATATATTGCATTTCAGGATCTAAGATACGAGAAGAACTTATGGCATCACGCACTGCTTTAAATGCAGCAAGTTTGTTAGAGAAACCTACTCCAGCATTCATACAAATTCTGTAAGCGAATTGTAAGTAATGCTGAATAAATATCTGTGGACCAGTATATGTTTGCAATCCATCGATAGTCTTGATCTCATCTGCTTTACCTGTACGTTGCATTCTAACTGCATATTCACTAAAAGCAATTAAGAAATTTCTAAATGCAGAAGGATTTAAAGTAGAAGATAAACCACAAATCATGCGTACATTTTTATCGTCTAAGAATTTACTTACTGTCATCAACCCATTATAACTGTTAATGATCATATTGTCAACATCACAAGAGATGTCACCAACACCAATAGTTCCTTCCTCATCTGTGGTTAAATTGTCGTATGAACTTAATTTATCTCCACGTTCTTTAGTTTCCATGTAAATAGTAGTGATGATGTTTACAGATTGTCTTAATCTAGTCTGCACATCTGAAATAAAATACAAAATATCTTTATCTACATTGAAGTTTTCAAATAGATTTCTATGAATGTCACCATCTAAGAAAGTCTCAGCTCTAGCGTACATGAGAGCTCTCCAAGTACCATAGATTTTTAAATCATATTTGTTATTAAGAGATTCAAAAACTGCAGTAAAGGTAGCTTCATCTGGGCTATATCTAAATCTATGTGCTACTAATGAAGTAAAGAATTTATATTGCAATATCATCAATACTGCTATACAAGTATCTCTTTTAAGTTTAGCTTCTAATCCGCTACTGTAAACTTTGTGTAATAAATAAGCACAGAATAAATTAAAAGGATCTGACACTACTTTAAATTTAGTATTGATAGCGTCATTATTTTTAATCCATTTTCTCATCTCATTAAAACTAATACCACCAGTATCAACTACTGGTTCTGAAATATCTTTAGGATTGATACCGAATGTGGAATTAGATCTAACAAAACCTGCAATGTTCTTTTTAATTTCGATAGCATTAGTTTTGAACAATGCTAAAAATGCATCTCTATCTCTATCTAAGAAAAAACACTTATGAATACCCATAGTGTATGTGTTTAATGCCTGTGGGTTATTTCCACTGTTTTCATATCTGATTACATATTTTCGTATAGCTTCTGCTAATGACGTAGTCACATCGATATGTAAATAATTTTCAAACATATTGAGGATTTTATCTGACATGTAGGCTACTCCTCTCGCATGCAAAGATAATAAAAATTCATACCATGGCAACCTAAGAATTCCTAACAAATATTAAACAAAATAAGAAACATAAGGAGAGAACAAGATAACTTGTTCTCTCCATTCTTTATTTAAAATGCTTATCGTACTCACTGAAGAAATTAGAATGTGAACCACGTTTGTAGTAATCTGTAATTCTTTCTGAAAAATTCTGTAAAGTATTATAATCACTATTAGACATTTGTTTAATTTCACGTCGTTCTTCAGCTAATTGAGATTCTGCAATAGGTACTGATTCAATGACATTATTGTCAACTAGTGGTCGTAGTGAATTTAATTCTCTTAAATAACTTTGTCTGATGATGTAGTTTAGATTTCTATCACCTAGTTTATTTTCTAATTCACTTATACGTTTACGTAATTCTAATTGGAAATCTTTAGTTTCTTTATTAATCTTTTCTCCATGAGGAGATACAGAACTTAAAATGATTTTATTAGAAATTCCATAATAACCTAAATTCTTACCACTTAGCACTAAATAACTAGATAACAATAAACCAATTACAGTATCGTCATGTCTGCCTTCCTTATGATCTACTCTTCCATTTCTAATAGTTAAGTTACATAACTCATTAATTAGAGTACTATCTTTAATTCTTGAACCACATAACTCTAAAGCTTTAATCATTATGTCTTTATAAAGTCTATCACGAGAAGTAGATGAGTTAGCACCTGAAGTTCTATAACCAAAGTAACTTCTAGTGTGACCGTAAATATCTTTAAAATTACTTATATTGATATTTTTGAATTTAGGATCATCTCGTTGTTGAACAACTTCATTATAGATTCTCTTAAATGGATTGATATTTTCATCCTGTAGTTTCTGCATAACGAAATCAATTAAAGCAATACCAGTATTATTACGTTCTGGAATCCACAGTAATCTAGGGAATTCTAACATTAAATCTGACATGTATTTAGCAACTTGCATAGTGTTAGCATTATTACATCTACAAACTGCTACAATGTTCATGTCTGTAGGATCCATAATAACTAAGGTAGTGAAGTCTCTACCGATGTTTTCAGAGGTATCCATACCTGCTACTAATGGACGATTGTGAAATTCATCAGATTCTACTATAGAACGATCCATATACCAACGCATCATAAATCCATGACTTAAATCAGTAAATGCTGGTTCTTGTTTAGACTTACGAATGATCTGAATGATAGAAGGTGGAATAACGTTATCAGCAGAACTAGCTTGCCAAATATTTAACAAGTCTCTAGCGATGTCATCTGGTTTACCATTTAACTCTGCTGAGGTTTGTTCGAACCACTTATCAGTGAAACCTAATTGTTTATATGAGAACTCTAAAAATAATCTACGCTTAGGTGCTGAGACATCAATTAAATCTATTAATGCATCATGATTCTCTAAATCAAACATAGTTTCATTGAAGTATGCAGCATCTTCAAAGATAGATAATGCAAAAGCACCAGTATCAGTATCTGGGTTTCCAGCAGTTGTAGTATAAATAGTAGGAGCAGGTAATCCTTTCTCTCTAGCAGTCTTAGCTGCTTTTAATTTAGCAGCCTGTGCAGCAGGTACAGTTATCCAGTTATAACGAATAAAAGCAACCTCATCGAAATGTATCACAGTTAAAGTGTGACCACGAGCTACGTTACCGGCATTAACTTTATCAATAGCAGCAGCAAAAGTACTGTAGACATTTTTCTTTTTAAAATAAGAAATAGATTCTTTATTTTCGATATCACCAGTAGAAGGTTCCCAGAACCATTTAGGCATAGCGTCACGGATAGATTTTAATACCTTGACGATATTGATATTGTTATCTTGAGACTTATCGATATGCGCCATATCAATATTGTCACCTAAGATGTACATCATGTAACAAATGATCGCTTGGGTGCAGAAAGACTTACCACTCTGACGTGGTAGTACTAAACCAAAATCTATATCGTTGAAGAATGTCCACAGTGCAGCTATATTTGCTCTTGATAGGATAAAGGGAGAAGTTTCGCCACCTGAAACAGGAAGTCTTAAACACTCTCTAAAGAAATACCAGAAATTACGTTTTACTTCTACAGCGATACGTACTTTAGTTAAATCACTTAGATGCGGATCGAATGGGTCAACATTACGTAATGAACTGTCCATTAAAGTTAATGGAAGATGCCAATTCTTAATACCCATACGTCTATAAACTTGAGCCATTCTTAATGCAGTGTGGTTTTTAGTTTCAAAATGAACCACACAATTCATACGTTTAAAATCTTCTTTATAGAGAACGTATGATAAATGTTTATAATCCATAAACTTACCTTATTAATTAATTCTTCTTAAACTATAGCATTAGGAAAAGGTATATATACTCACTACTCATTAAGAGTAGTGAGTATGAGTTTATTTTAATGTTTTAAATCACCATAGACAAAGAATTTAGTTAGATTCTTCTTAGTGATATCGTCAACATCTTCATCAGTTAAAACTTCAATTTCACGTGCTTTAGATAAGAATGCTTTAAAGTAATCTAAGTACTTAGGTACTTGTCTTACTAATTCAGTGATACCAAAGGTTAGAGCACCATATCTTAAAACTAATCGTACATCACCAAAACACCAAATCATTGTTTCTGCAATAGAACAATAACCAGCAGCTATAGTGATGATCTTAGCTTTACAACTGTTGATAGCTGAAATGATAGCACCAACTAAATTAGCACATCCGTCATCTAATTTTGCACCTAAAACAAAAGTAACTGTCTCATCTTCTTTTCTAGTATCTAAGAACATGCATAGATTGATGATGAAACTTCTACTAAATACACAATCAGAAGGAATGTAAATTCTAAAGTTCTTTTTATCAGTAGTTCTAATACGTAGTGCATTAGCTTTAATGACACGTACACGTTCTGCAGGATTAATAGTTACCATCTGTGGATCAGTAGCTAATCTAAAATCCTCAGTACCACTAATATTTTCTTCAGGAACTTTAGATAATTCATCATCTGGAATAGGATTATTCACTGAGTCATCAATTAAATTATCAGTAGGTAAAGAACCTTTTGCTTTCAACTCAATACGTTTTTCAAAATCTTGTTTAGAGATAAAGATTTCAGCACCAGTCTGAATAGCTGATAATTCATCGTTAGATAAATAACCCATCTCAACTGCTTGTGAGAGTAAGGTAGTGATTACATATTTAGATTGATCAGCAGCACGTTTTTCAATCAGTCTACTATTACCCATGTCCATATGTGAACTGAAATGTATCATCAGTACACCCATGTCATCGACGATAGCGTGACCTGGTTTAGCAGCATTGTGAATCAAGCAAGCAGCAGAAGCACATAAACCTCTAGCTACTGTATATACTTCACCTTTACATGCATCGATAGCTGATGAAATGATACTACCTGCAGATATATGTCCACCAGGACTGTCTATATAGATGTAGATTTTATCTTCATTATCAGCACTAAATAAAGCATCAATCAATTCTACATATTCATCAACATCTAGAATCTCACCTTGAAGATAAGCTTTAATATTTTTGTGACCATTCTCATCTACAGATTTAATAAGTTGGCAGTAAGGTTGATTACTACCATCCAAAACTATGAGTGGTAACTCTTTAGCTTCTAGAGAATCATCCTTAGAAGAAGTTAAAACATTATCAGACATTTACTTTCTCCTGTAAAGTAGAGAAGCTGCATCTATAGCTGAACCATCACGAGCAATAAATGAACGATTACCTGCAATGTTAGTAGCTACGGCTTCTCCATTCATACGGATAGTGTGGTCATTATAGAGCTTCATGATATCCTTATCTGTAATCATGGTTGATGATTCCATACCCTTAGTGTTAGATAAAGCTTTTTCTAACTCTTTACGAGTAAAAGTAGTTTCTTCAAATGATTCATTACCAGCATAACGTTTGTTAGTAATTTCAAATCCAGGAGCATGTACGGCATCAAAAGTAACAATTAACTGTACTTTACGATATTCGTATTTAGGGTCTGGACCATTCATAGGAATACAAACACTTCTAATACTGAAAGAAGTATTATGACAAGGATCCCTTAAAGATTTCTCTAAATATGCACCATATGGGCCATAAGGCTTAACTTTAGCCATGATGCGATATCCTTGTTTACCTTTAATAGTAACAGGAGTTTCATCTACCCAAATCTTCTGGAAATAATGAGAGATGTAGTGCTCATCAATCATCAGTAATCTACTCATATCTTCTGAGGTTTTAATAACTGGATGACCATACTCACCAGCTAAACATCCATCTTTCAAACAGATATTAAATCTTGAAGTAGGATCACTCATAGCTCTAATTAAACTATCACTATCGTAAACTACGTTATTACGAGTAGGAATCTCAAGAGCACCAACTACAACAGTATAAGCACCATTTTCATCTGGAGTCAATGCTTTAATAGTGTGACCATTTACAGTACCGATTTCACCACAAGTGAATCTTAAGTTGTTGTCCATATTTACCCTCTAAATAAATCTTCAAGTTCGTTAGATTTATCAGCCTGATTTAGCAGAGCTGAGTTGTAACCTTCCTGCGCATATGAACCAGCAATTTTAGCAAAAGTTCCACTAGGTCCATAAGCTACAGATTTCATAGTGACCATGGCAGGTTTCTTAGTCATATTAGTTAATCTATAAAAAACATTTAAGTCATCTGGATCTCTAAATAGATGAGCGTAGATAACTTCCAACACAGTGTGGTCAATACTGATACCTTTACCAGTAGCAAATTTACTATTGTCAAATATTGTAGCAATGTTGTCATAGTTGAAACATTTAGGTAGGTGACCTACTGATAAGAATTCACGCCACATAGTGTAATAAAGTTTATCGTCTTGTAAGAAACTTAAACGACACATTAATTTATTACCACGTTTCAAAGTAGCTAATACGTATTTTTCATCATCGATAGTGACGTGTTCAATATTAGAAGGTTCAATCAGTATACCTGCATTTAAATTAATACCACAATCAATAGAGTCATTAATTTTCATAGCAAATATACCAACTGTATAAATCTTATCAGAAATGTCTAAATAACCAAAATTTGCATATCTTTCAGAGATATAACATTCAAGTTTATCTCCCATGAAGTATACGCAATCATCTTTTTGATTTAATTCAAAGAAATTACTTATATCAGTCATGATTATTATTTCCCATTCATCACGTAAAGCATTGTAAATTTAGAATCTTGAATTCGTTTAAATTTGTGATGCTGACAATCTGGTTTTAAAAAGCCTACCTTAGATTCTGTTAAAACGTTGTCTGAACTATAGATATTTTCTAAGTTCTGAACAATTAATTCTTTACGGTCTACTAAAGTATTGCAGTGGAATGCTGTTATCGAATTATTTTCATTTCTAATTAAAATTCCAACAGGAGCATTTAAATCGATAGTGATAGCATCATCCCAAGATTTGAGAGTTAGACTTCTGTAGAATAAGTTACTAGTTTTTACATAATAAACAAAACAGTCATCTGAAGTCTCTTTACTACATTCAGATTTGATATGATCTAAAATTATATCACTGTCATAAGCAATCTCTGCTCTACTATTAGCATTAGTCTGTATGTATTGTTTCCATATCCTCATTTTCTCTAAGCAGTGTTTACTTGGAGAGAATGTAAAATGATGTTCATCAATAATGGAAATATCTTTAGACCAAATCAAACATCCACACAACACTACCAGTGGAGTGTACTCACGTAAATTATAATCCTCAGTTTCACATCTACAATCATTGTAAATAGAACTTAAATGTAATTGAGTTTTATTTTTTTCCTGAGTTAATGTAAAATCATCAACTTCTATTTGACCTATAGAAGTAAAATCCAGTAATTGAACTTCAGGGGTGATGTGCTCACCACTCTGCCATAAACATCTAGCTCCATCTAAAGCATACAGCGTATCAGACTTGCTACTGAACCATCGTCTACAAGTTACACCGTTAACTACAGGTATACATCTAGTTAAATCTAATTTAGTTTTAGTGTTAGGTTTAAATTTGATACTTAAATCTAACTGTTTCCAACGTAAATTATACGAACTAGGATTCTCTCGTAAATGATCAGAATAGCCTAAGATAAATGTATTTAAAACATTAGTAGCATCCCAGAGTTTAACTGGGTTACGTGGACTATCTTGACCGTTAGAATAACCTGGAATATCACACCTATAACCATTGACTATTTGATCAGTTAGTCTATTGTTAAATTCATTCCAAGTTTCAATGTTTTTAGTATTGAAATCTGTAATGTAGTGGGAAAGATCAAAATCAATAATACTAGTAGTTGTATTGATACGGACACTGATGTAAGCGTGACAATTAGGTCCAATTAATTTGGATTTGATTTCAGTTAAACTAATCTCCGACGGAGAGTAAATATCAATTTCTACTCCGTCAGTAATATAAATACGACAAACAGTATAATTCATACCGCAACTCCGTCAGAATATTTTTATCATTCACGTTTTAATATAAGGACATCAATATCTTTATCTTTATCATAAGAAATAGAGATGTTTACCTTACATTTAGTTTTCTTATAAATATCATCACTTAAAGCTAAGAGATCAATTTCTCTTTCTACAGTAGCGAATTTAAGTTCTCCATCTGGATCAGAAGCGAAACGTTCAACTTCTATATCTGAAGGAATTACTGTATAACGATATTTAGATTTAAGAGCTTTGATTATACCGAAGATATTTAAACTATCTCTGTAAATCTTTTGATCTGGTCTAGCAACTTTTAATCCACTGATCTGAATGATCTCATTAACTGTTAAAGTTTGCTGAGCTTCTGCAGCATTTGGCATATTGATCCAATCAACTTCTACCAGTCCTGTCTCTTTATCAACATTTTTTACTTTATAATCTTGTTTTGGATTGATAGTGTAAACTAGCATAAAAACTTTATTGTAAAGATATTTTGTATTTTGTACAAAAATGTGATTTGTACTAGATACTGGAAATGGAAGTTCTTTATTGTTTTTAAGATAGCATTTAGCTGCTTCAATCATAGATACTGTTTGTTCTTCACGTAAGATACGTGAATTACGTATCGATGGTGTGAAATTAGAAACTGGTTCAAAATACCAGTATGAAAATGGTTTCTCATACCACTTATTAAAGAACCAGCTCTCATTACCTGCAATCTTCATTAATTTTCCTCAGTGTTATAACCTGTGTTTGAATTGATTACATCTACTGGAACTCCATAGAGAATCTCATAAACACCTGTAGTGGTTGTTTCACGTAAAAATTCTACAACTACAGTAGAACCAACTAAATTATCTACACCACCGATAGTAGACCAAGACTGTGAGAATTGTTCTGCTGGTATAGCTCCACCGCAAATCATCTGTGCATTATTCATATCACGAATGATGAAGTGAGTTGGTGTTGGTGCTTTAGTTTCACTAACATTGTCGAATGGTGGACGTGCTTGAATGTAGAATGCTTCAACTACACTATTCCAAGTAGGGAATATAGTTGAAGGGATAAAGTAATTATCCAGTTCTGCATCATAATGAATGATAGGTTTTCTAATTAAAGCACTTTCTGCACCATAGACAGGAGCTTTTTCTTCAGTACTATCACGGTAAGTGTATCTTGCATAGGTATTGTTACCGTCCCATAAGGTTAGATATAGATCCTGAGTTCCTAAAATGTCATCAGAAGTATTGAAAACATCCTTAAGATTATAATTCAGTTGTAAATGTTGCTCATTACCCCATTTCTCATATGAACCATCAAAAGGATAATCTTCCGAATCATATGAAACATGGTCAGTAACATCATAGCAATGATTACGTTCCTGAGTATAAGCAAAGAATCTTAAACTCCATTTTTCAGTATTCTTATTCCACTTAGGTAAAACACTTAATTTTAAACTATACTTGTCTTCACTGGTGGAACGATGAATAACTACGATTCGTTTTACAATCGCAATAAATCTCTGACCATTCTTCTCAACAGCTGCAGTAGAACCTTCACGTTTATTGAGGAAATACTTAATGATTATAGTCTGTGAGAAACCAGGATAAGAAGGAACAAAATCTTCTAATCCATAAATGATGCATTCTGATTTATCTACATTTAAATAATGAATAGTTCCATCAGCATACTTGACATATGGTCTGATATTTAACTCTTCTAAATCTTGATGCTCGTATACGTATATGTCATCTCCTCTCATTTGAGGACACTCGATATCCATATCGATAATCGCAGTGCTCTGACTATTTAAATCATTTAAAATAAATGCATCATGAGCATATAAAACTACTTCAGCAGTTTCATTACCTAAATTATCAAACACTACCATAGTTACTGGTTCACTATCGGTAATTTCACGAGTAGTATGACAGTTGGTAGGGAATTTGATATTTAAATTATTAACTGTTGTTGAAGATAGTGGTATACGGTTTGAAATAAACTTACCAGTAGAATCGTAATACTCACTTAAACAAATCTTATTGTTATTCTCATCATTTTTGTAGAGAGCATATTCAACTAAGTTGTTACCGACAAAAAATAACTTACTATCAACCATTAACTTAGTAGGGTTGACACGGAAATCACAATAGAGACCAAATTTATCATTGCCGTAATATGAAATTTCAGTAGTTTCATTCTCAGCAGTAGCAACGGTTCTTGAAGGAGATAGAGTTACACTATAATTGGACTCATCTCTAGCGGTTACAACCCAGATAGTTTGGTCATTCTTAACTACTAAGCTATTTAAAGCTGGAAAATAAGTACCAGATTGAGGATTATCAGGATCAAAAATCTGGTCTATGGAGTATGCCCCATGTTCTTTAGTACTGTAGATAGTAATGACATTACCATCTGGTTTACGGTACTGAATAGGTGTTAATGTATCCGACATTTCTTAATCTCCGTAAACGGTAGCGTCTGTAGGATTGATATTTGCAGGCATGAAGACCTTAACAAATCTTTCAATAATGTGTCTCTGACTTGGAAGTATTTCACGATCTGTATATTGTGGATAAAAATCTACAAATTGTTGATCGATATTACCACTGAAGACTAAATCTAATTCAGTCAACTTTAAATAAGGTGAAAATATCTTTTTAAGTCTATCTTCATCTGGTTCATCAGTAGCAATTATTTTACCTTCCAATAAGTCATTGATAAAGTTGTTTAAAGTGATACTGTAGATGCGATGTTTAGTTTTCATCACATAAGGGTTAGGTAGTGTATCGTTTAATTTATTGAAATACTTATTCATAACGTTGATTCTTTCAACATCTTCGTTAGTGGAATATTTCTCAATGAAATCTCTGATGAATTTAGGAACAGATGTAGCTAATTCCCAGCTACTTCCTTCTTCACACTCACCTTCAGGTACTTCTATATAGACTCCTTTATATGAGGAATTTCTATTTAAATCACCATCGATGAAAAGAGTAGAGATATTTTCGAAATACTGATTAACTGGAGTATTGTCAAATAATTTATTATTGATAGCAAAACCATAACTTCTGTCTTCAGACTGAGCTAAGTAGACATAAATATCTACAACATTTGGAGTATCTCTTTCGAAATAATCCATAGTCTGAATCACTACTTCGTATGATGCAAAATTACCATCTTCGTCAGTAACTTTATTGACAAAATAATCAAGACCTTTGATCAAATATTTTCCATTCAAATAAACACTAAGATTAGTGTAATTAAAAATAGGAATATTTTCAGTAGTTCCAGATAATGCAGATGTTAAAGAAATAGTGATAGAGTGACCTAAATTCATTATGTCACTTATATCGCGTCTTATATGAAAGAGTGTTTCACTATCTTGAATAAAGAAACGTTCACCATCTGAAGTTTCTGTAAAGATCAGAGATTTTTGATTGTCTTTAATGATTTCAGCATATGTACCAGAACCAACTAAAACAGGTTCATATACTTTATCGTATTTAGAAACAATACCTGATACTGAAAGTTTTGCAGGATCTTTTTCACGCCATACGGTATATTTGTCATAATCGATAGGAACAGTACGATTATCTTTACTTGGAGTAAATTCTGTTGATTTATTTTTATTTGCACTATCTAGGTGATTGATAAAGGTTAATTTATCACCACGTTCAAATACAAGTGAGTCATTAAAAATTATCTCAACAGTACCAGAATCCAGTCTTTCTACACGGTATAAAGAGCTATCTATCAATTTACCATTACAGTAAACTAAGACATCAATCTCTTTATCGACATATAGAGTAGGAACAGTAAAAGTTAATCGATTGTCAAATGCATCAGTAACAGTTGTATCAAAAATACGATTAGAGATTACGTTCATTATTGGAAATATACCAAGACAATCAACATAATTCTGCATAGCTACATCTGGATGAGTAGCAGCGATACCGTTAGGAGTATCAAACATCATCTCTACATATTTAGATTGCTCAGTTACTGCAGCAGTCCACCACTCAATTTTAGTTTCACTACGATCACATAAGAAATCGATAATTTCTTTATCGTTGTGTTTATCTGAATATAGTAAATCTATATAGCAAGCATCACGAATAAGTACATTATCCTTGTCGTGTTGTCTACATACTACGTGAATAGTAAGTAACTGACTTGCTAAATAATCTCTATATGCATCTAATACATCTAAAGAAAGTCCAAAATCATTATGAGTAACTTGAGTTACTGAAAATGGATGGATACGATGTAAATACCTTCCTTTATCACCCTCATAACTTCTAATAAAAAAGTCACAAGTATTGTGAGTTAAAATTTTATTATCTGGATTTAGAGCTTTAGGTATGTGGATAAGTTGTTTCCACACACTATCACGTTTACTTAGATAAACAGGATCCTGATTGGTATTGGTAACATCAACATCAAAAGCAAAGATGATGTTTTTATCTAAAATTAAATCGTAATAACTACCGAGTTCTATAGATGAAATCTCATTAACTTGTGTACCATTCTTGAACATCAATAGTTGATCTTTATTGGTAGCATTTGTAATAAAATTTAAAACACTTCTTTCATACTCATCTTTTCTACGGTATGCATCAGCACCAAAACTTAATATTTCAACATCGTTAGGAATATCGCTATCGTAATAAGCAGTTATGTAGATGTTAGGTATAGCACCGAAAGGAATAGTTTTATTAACCATGTCTTTTCTAGCAGCTATCAGCATACCTTCTTTATTACGAGTATACATAACAAAGGTACAACTTTTATTTAAGATAGCACCATCATCACCGTAGATGTGAATTAATACTCGATATTTATCATTTATTTCAGCTAAAGATAACCAAGTTAATTCTTGACAATTAGCTTCAATATTGATAGTGTCTGTATCTAGTAACCACAGATAATAAGGAGTATTTGAAGTTGGAAGAGAGATGGTTCTTCCATTTAGTGAGAAACTACCAACTAGTGATTTTGATTTAACTAAAATAGGTTTAAAGTTTTGTCTATATTCACTAACTGGTTCATTCCACACTTTTTCAAATAGGTACGTGTTGACTGCTTCACAACAAAGTCTATCTTGTTCAGTACCAGTAAGTGTAGACATTTGTTTTTACCTCGTATAGTTAATAAATGAGCTTCCCATCAAACTTTGGATAAATTTACTTCTACCATCATTAATCAATCTTTGCTGTGTTAGCTGATACATCATCATGGATTTAGTTCCAGATAAAGCTTGCAGTAACATGTAAATCCAATAAGGTGGATACTCCAAAGCAAAACCAGTTTGAATAACATCAGTACCTAAGTTAGCAAATAGGTTGTAGAAGACACGTGGATTAAACTTATCCATTTTGTCACTAATATGAGTAGCTAAAACTTCACATACGGATTCAATAGTGAATTGCTTAGTTTGGTCTTCAGTAACTTCGTTAACGATTTCCATTACTTCACGAGTACTTAAATCACCCCAGGTAGCACGCATTACTAATGGTGGATGTTTAAAATCATCATCGTTGTAGATCATCTGAGCCATGAATAATGCAAGTACTGTTCTTACCTTAAATGTTTCCATTAAAGATAAATTAAAGTATCTTGATATGATGTTACTTAAAATCATGCTATAAGACTTCATGCAGAACTCAGCACTGTAAACGTCAATCCAGTCGTCGATGTCGTTATAGGCAGCGACTAATTGACCTCTTACGTATTGGTTCTGGAGATTATCGATAGCGTCAATATAAAGTGTACCGACTTTATCTCTACGAAGACAATTAGTAATATTAACTACTACTTTATCTTCTAATTCAGATAAACCACGTAGAACTTTATTATGATCTATTTCTTTGAAGTCTACGGTACATACAGAAGATGCAAGTAGTTCTGGAATATCAGAATCTTTTCCAGGAACATATAAAGTAGTGAAGTTATTTAGCACTTTGGCTGCAACCATGTGGTCAAAGATTTCTGCCATGGGGGATTTCAAAATCGTACGGATAGGATTAATCAGCGATGTTAGTTCTTCAACAGAAAGAACATTGTTTCGATTATTCACGACGTAATTTAGTGCACGTGGAATGTACTGTTTCAACCCTGTGAATTCAGCCTTCGACGTGTCGAAAATCTTTCGCTTCATTTGCTTTTACTCCAAGCTTTAATAGTGTTTAGATGCCGTAAAATACGGCGCTATAGCATAGAGCTTTGCACATTCTGTGAATTTTATGTGTTTCGAATAATAGGAAAACTCATGGCAAAAACATATACACATCCCCATTGGGAAATAAGTGTAATTGATAAGTCAATTTACACTCCTTTGGTACGTGAAGAGTTACCTTCATTGCTCCCTATTTTCTTCATGAGAGCACAGCAGGGTCCTACCGGTGTACCAGTTTATGTATCTGGTTCTAATGCTGCTACTACTAAGTTCGGTGATGGAACTTTTGATTCATCTACTAAGTACTATTCACGTGAAGCTCTATTCTTAAATGGCTTATTTGCTCGTCAGGGTGCATTTATCGTACGTATGGCATCTTCAGATGCTAAGTATGGTTCTGTAGTTCTGGAAGTTAAAGTTAAGAAGACTCAGGTTAAGCAGTACGAGCGTGACGTAAACGGTCAGTTCGTATTAGATGAAGAGACTGGTGATAAGTTACCTCTACGTAATGAGGCTACTGGTGAACAGTTAACTGAGGATGGTTTAGAGTTAACTTGGAATATTCGTCCATTAGCTTTAGATAAAGATCATCCTGAATCAGTAACTAACCTAAAGCCTACTACTTATGGTGAAGGTGATAATGCTTATACTGTTTATCCTATCTTAGCAGTTAAAGCAGATTCAGTAGGTGCATTTGCTAACGATATTGGTATTAAGTTATTTGCTGATATCGACAACGTAGATGATACTTTAGCAACTAACCTAGGTTCATTCCCTTACTCATTCGGTATTGTGAAGAAGACCTATGGTCAGGATACTGTATCAGCAGTACTATCATCTTGGAATAATCAGTTTGAGACTTTCGTAGCAAAGCCTAACCAGATTGATTCACGTGTAGAACGCTCAGTTTCATTCGATGAAGTTATTGAAGATAACTACAGAGATCTTCCATTCAGTGTTCAGCTCTATTCTGAGAACATTGCTACTATCGGTGCGATGATTCAGGAAGTTGAGCCTGATGATACCACTTTAACTGATCCTTATTTAGTAAATATTTTCGAGCCTTACAACATTGAGGATGTTCCTATGCCTCATGTAGTGTTAGGTGAAGATTCTGTTCGTCTAAATAGTGATCGTATTTGCTATTTACAGGGTGGTGCTGATGGTCAGATCGATGATGAAGCTATTGAAGCTTTAACTCGTCAGTATCTAAACGATTTAGTATATCCTGCAATTCGTGACCAGGCTAGATATCCATTCTCAGCTATCTTTGATACTGGTGTTTCACTAGAGACTAAGGAAGCTTTCATTAAGTTCTTAGGCGTACGTGATGATTTCAGATTATATCTATCAACACAGAATGCAAATCTAGGTCGTTACAATACTCAGGCTGAAGATTACTCTTCAGGTTCTGCATTATTCGCTAAGTGCTTATTGCAGCCTGAATCTTCAGTTAAGGGCACTGAGTGCTGCCGTGCAGATATCTATCAGCAGTCTGGTAAACTTGCAGATTCTACTTATCGTGGAATCGTTCCATTTACATATGACATCATGCTTAAGAAGTCTCGCTATGCTTCTACTGGTACTATCAGTGGACAGCCTGCAGGTCTTCCTAACTCAGAGATTAATGTATTTAAGGAATGGAACTGGACTCCTTCAGATCCAGACTTAAAGCAGAAGTCTTGGGATTCTGGTCTGAACTATGCTCAGCATTACGATATGACTGGCATTCATTGGCCTGCAATGCGTACTGTTTATAGATACGATACTTCAGTGTTATCTAACTCTTTATTTGCTGATGTTGTTACATACATCAAGCATTTAGCAAGATACAACTGGTCTCGTTATGTTGGTGTTGAAGCTCCATTTGCTACTATTAAGGCAAATGCTGAAGAATCATTAGCTAACGATATCAATGGTTTACTTGCAGGTAGATATACTACTACTGTTGAGTATTCACAGACAGAAGAGGAAGCTAAGATCGGTTATATGGCTCATTGCGATATTTCTATCACTGGTGACCCTCAGACACGTGTTTGGAAGTACAATATCATCTGCTATCGCAGTGGATATGAGACTGAGGAGGCTTAGTAAATGGCTACAACAAATCGTAATTATAAGCAGTCACGTTTTATGACTGATGCTATTATGGAGTCTAGTCAGATTGCTGCACTAGGTTTCAATGAAGGCTCACAGGTAGCTAACGTTGCTAGGTCTGGTCAGTTAGGCGTTGGACTTCGCTCTACTAAACTAGATGGTAGTACTCCAGCTGTATTTAATCCAGCTGCAGCTATCGTGTTAAATACACCTCAGATCTTTGATAATATCCCAAATGCATCTGAGTGTTTACGTGCATTGATGGAAACTCATGCTAAATCTATCACTGGTATCGATGTTAACTACACCGTAGAAACTGGTGAAACTCAGGTTGGTCATGATGGACAGGTATTAAAGGTTCCTACTAAAACTACTCGTGCTCAGATTAGTCCTTCTGTAACTTTTGAAGAGTATCAGGGTTTACCAGTATGGAACTTATTCCGTGAATGGATGTTTGCTATGCAGCATCCTGATACCAATATGTCAGCTGTTTCTGCATATGCAGATAAGGGTTCAGATATTCCTGGTTGGTGCATCAGTGCCTTCTCAATGTCTATGCTCTTCATTCAGTTTGATCCTACTGGCTTACCTGATCGTATCTATGACGCTGTAGTAGTGAACAACATGTTCCCTACATCAATCGGTGAAATGGGTATTCAGAGAGTTATCGGTACTACTGATGTTAAAGAGCGTACTATTGAGTTCACTGGTTTAATCCAGCATAATAGAAATACTAAATTGTTAGGTCAGCGTGTAGCAGCGATGTTAGGCATTCATCGTGTCAACTTCGACTTTGCTCTTCCTGGCATGGCAGGTAGTGTTGAGCCTGATACTGCTATCAGTACCAGTCTACGTAACTTGGGCGGTATGGAGTATGAAGTTGGTAACTATAGTGGCAACGCTACTTCAACTGGTAACTCAAAGGCTGGTTCTTCTGAGGGTACTCTAAAAGAGTTCAAGTATAAGGGAACTGGTAACGCTGTAGTTAAGGATGGTGGTTCTAATTGGTTCACCAATAACAAAAAACCATCAGCCATAGCTAGAGGTCATGCTGGTGAAGCCGAAATGACTAAGTGATAATTCACGAATAGTATAATAGAGAGGAACACGTGCTTAATGCACGTGTTCCTCTTTTTATTTATATTTTTTATATTTTAATCTACTGAAATTCCAGAAGATGTGATATTCACTACGGTGCTTAAATTCATACCTTCAGTACTCATAGTGATACCACCAATAGTACAGTGAGTATGAAGCTGAGTATCGATAGCTTCAGTATATTGAATTTGAGTATTCTGACTGTCAGTACCAGTGATTACTTTATCTACACCAGTGAAGAAACCAATTTCACTGATACGCGCATAACGAGTATCACCAGCATAAGCTGCTCTAATATATTCCAATACTTCACTAGCTGTCAAATCTATTTTAGCCTGACAATAAGCTAAGATTGAACCTTTAGTTTCTAGAGTTCCATCAGTTACTGCTTTAGTAGGAGTAGGAGTTAAGAAAGAACTATTTAACTCATATTCTTCTTCAGAGTTATCCACACTCACACGTTTATATTTGATAGACTCACTGAAAGATAAACACTTTAAATAATACAGATAGTAATCTGTACCATTGATAGTTTTTCTCTGACGTAATCTGTAAAGAGCACGTTCAGCAGCAGTTAAATCTTCATCTACAGGCACGCATCTAATTGGAATTAGAGTATAAAGATTCATATTAGATCTACTTGGATTATAGCAGCTGAAAAGGATACCATCATCTGCATTATAACCACCACGGATACCTACACCGAAGTAACGTAACTTAGGTAAGTTATTACCTATGGATTCATTAGGTGCGATATTTAAATGGTTGTTTAATGTAAATTCACGCTGAGGATTATAAGCTACTGGTAGTAAGTTACTTAATCCTAAATGTGAACCTAATAGAGTAGTAGTTGTAAAACTTACAGCAATAGTAGAATTAGCCATGTTAAGTTTCCTTTGTTAATATAATTAAGAAATAGGGTCGAGATTAATATCAATAGTTAAATTGATATAACGTTTTACTGGTGAAATCTCTATTTGTTCTGTTAAATTCATTAGACGAGACCAGAGATATTCGGATTCAAATTTGATATCGTTATTTATATTAAAATCAGCGATATTTAATTCTGATTTATTTAAATCTATAGAAACATCAGAAACAATCTTATCTATAAATGGATCATATTTATGATGCATATCGAATTCAAATGTTTCATCTCTTATAAAGAATATGTCTTCATAATTGAAATCTGTTTTTACATTTAAAACAAAATCAGGATCACGATATTTTAAATACCAATATTCATCTCTGTCTGTTTCTAAATAAGTTACGTTATAACTTCCTAGAGATATGAATAAGTCTTTTACAGCATTAAAGATTTTCTCAGTTGCTTGAGGTTGATAGAGTGCTTCTTTAGGATCTAAATCTTCAAATGGGAATAAAGCGTTATAGCAAATGACGACAAGTTTGCGATATGCTTCAACTCGGTCTTTTTCACTATATTTATCATATTCATTGACAAGTGATTCAAATTTTTTATGATTACTTATCCATGAAGCATATTTGGTAGTTACACCAGACCATTTTAATGATTCTTTACCAGTGTTTCTGTGATCATCCAAATAAATGTCTAATGCTTTATGTAGTAGTAAGTCATTAGAGTTTTCATATTGATTATTTAGATGAAGTAATGCACGGAACTGATGAAGTAAATTAGTTAAATTGTCTGTACCACTATTTATAGAGACAGTATCTAACCACTCAATTAATTTATTCATATTTGAAGTATTTAAAAATTGTTCTACTGTAAATAGTTGATTATTGAATTTAAAAATACTTCTAGGATTACATTTACTTAAACTTTCTTTAAATGGATAAGAATAAGTATACTCTCTTGGTAACTCCTCAGGAATTTGATTAACAGATCTAAATGCAGCATAATTCATCAGTAACAACACGTCTTCAGCATCTACTTTAAATGCAGTTTCTGAAAGAGGTGATTTAAAGTTACAATCATAACTAATCAAATTGTGTTGAATTCTGTAAAGTAAAGATTCAATCAAGAAATTTTGCATCATCTTTAGATTACGTTCATCAATCGGATTCTTTTTAAATTCTAAGAACTTAGTAGGTAGAATATTATTAGGTTGTGTACCTAATTCTATCTCTGTATCGTTGATATAATCTGGAGAAGATTTATCATTTAGACCAGTTTGAAATAACTTAGAATTTAACGAAGTATAATCTTCAGTTTTAACCCATTCATTAGTTAATAAATTAAAAGATCTAAATTGTGGATTGGTTATGAGCTCACTTTCCATACGTGTGTGAGTCTCTTGCCACATTTCTTTATAGAGTAAAGAAACTGCTAAACCTTCTAATAAATTTTCTGCTAATTTAATTAATGTATCATTCTTACCTTGATTCTTGAGAACATATTCTAAATTTCTATATAACCACATTGACTGTTTTGTAGTCAATACAGTTCTATAGTCACCTAAACCTTTATTGGAAAGATATTCCCAAACGTGGTAACTATGAACACATGGAGTACGTATATTGGTAAATCTTCTTGTTAACAATACAATTGGAAGCATCTGCCACAACATCGTCCAAAATGTAGTAGCATACATATCTTCATAACCAAAATCACTCACCCACCATCTACGTCTAACGAATTCTAAGAAATTTTTAAGACATAGAATTAAATCATAACGTTCAGTTTCTTCTAATAGTGAATCGTCGTATGCTAAAAGTGAAAGATTAGGTGCAGCAATAGCTTCTTCTATAGAAGATACTGGATAAACAATAGATTGAATTAAACCTGTATTCTCAGGATAACGTTCTTGTAATCTAAAGTATTCTTGGTTAGGTATCTTGTATAATTTTCCAGTACGTGGATATTTGGTGAATAGATCTCTATTGAACGGAACAGTTTGTTCTGTTTCGATAGAACGTACTGTCATCAATGTATTGGTTTCTACATATTCTCCAACCAAATTGATATAATAAGGATTCCATGGTGCGTGTGGATTGGTAAGTCCATGTAGCTCCATGTAGTCTTTTCCCATCATATAAGCAAATGGTTCAAATTTGATGGTGACAGTCCGAAGGAAATTAAAGATTTCCTTCTTATATTGACTTATTTGTTTAGCCATCCATAGACTCCTAAGGATAAATTGAAATGCCAGAAAAAACAAAAATCTCTCATGGTGTACAAAAGACACTATTGGGATTGGATGCGACACGCAATTCTAATCCATCTAAGTCTCCTGACAATACTGCTTTTATTGGTAGATACACACCTTCAGAAGGTGCATCTTTAACTAAGTCGCTATATGTTCCACAGCTAGGCACCAACGGGTTAAATCCTATGGCTGCCAGCATCATCTCATGTCTTAAACCAAGACATGCGGAAATAGGAAAGAAACGACTCAATACTGAAAAAATGGCTGCATTAGCACCTGAAATAGAACAAGCTAAAATCTTAGTTTCTAGTTCTATTATGAGTCCTAATGATTTACAAGATGGTGAATTTACATTTAGTTTTGATAATGTACCAGCTATTCAAAATGATCCAGATTTATTAACTGCAGTAAGTAAGTTATATTCTGATTATTTTAATGGAGTTTTAGAATTAGGTATTAAGTCTTACGACTGGATAGGTGATATTCAGTATAGATCTGGTGCAAAACCTATTCTAATCTTACCTCCAGCAATTCAAGAAAGTATTAAGAATCGTACAGAACAGGATGTGGAGAAAAATAAATTTTTCAATGTTAGACCAGGTATGTCTGATTTTGAAATTTATCAAGAATCTCACAAGAATTTAGATTATCTATATTCAAAACGTGTAATGACTTGGAAGGATGTACTTTCACAGAAAGAGGATAAGAAAATCGTTTCAGATATGGTTCCTTCTATGGAATCTTTTGGAGTACCTGTACCTAACGAATATAGATCTCAGGAATGGTTAAGTAATCATAAGCCAGTTGATCAGATGCCTGGATATGTGACAGGTTTAGAAACTCTAGTAGTTAATATGAAAACTAAATTAGAGGAAGGTGATGTCTTAAAGGTATCTGAGAATCCAGAAATTTTAAGATTCAATACTGTTCATACTAAGAATACTAAAGCAGATATCAGTAGAAATTTAAATTCTGTATATGGTGGCAATCAACCTACATTCGTAGAAGAACCTGTAGTTTCTTTAACTGATATACCTAAGGATATAACTCATAAAGGTCACCCTACATTAATAGAGTTACCAGTTGAATCTGTTATCCCTATTATTGTACCTGGAGCACCTAGTGAACATCTGGGTTACTTTGTTTTATTAGATGAAAACGGACAACCTCTGACTGCTGAAAAGTCAGGTTTAGATATGGGAGATGGAGATTGTACTCCTGGTTCTGCCAATAGTGCATATAGCACATTATTTGGTAATGGTAAATTCTCATCTATGAAGTTTTTTGGTTCTAGTGCAGTAGAACACAATGCTAGCAAGATGGTGATGAGTCAGTTAGTAGATATCTATTTGAGATCTCGTATGGAAGGTATCTTTGGTAGAAATGATTTAGAGTTAAGTAGATTTAATTCCATCAACACAACTCTATTCTACAGATTATTGGAACAAAAGCATACTACGATGGTGTTTGTTCCTACTGATTTATTACACTATTTTGCATTTGCATATCGTCCTGAGGGTGATGGTGCATGTAAGTTAGATGAGATTAGTTTCTTATTGTCATTAAGAACTAATTTCATGATTGCGAATGTGATGGCAGCTGCACGTAATGCGGTTGAGCATAGACAGATTAAGTTCACACCTTCAGACCAAGAAACTAATATTGAAGGTTTCATGGATGCGGTAACTAATATCTTTAATGCTAAGATGCAATCTAATTTATCTTTAGATCCATCTGAAATTATGGGAGACATGTATAATAATTCTCTAACAGTAGTACCTACAAAGATTCCAGGTATGATTGATTCATTAGAGATAGATGCAGAACGTTCTTCTGGCGGTAGTGTACCTGCAGACGATAAGTTATTAGAAGATTTAACTAATCTTTATGTATCTGGATTGGATGTTCCTCCAGCTTCATTAAATCAGTTATCAGAACCTGAATATGCGAAATCTTTAGTAGTGAACAATTTATTCTTTGCTAAGAAGATTGCTCGTTATCAGCGTATATGGTGTGGTCAGATAAGTTCATTCATTCGTTATTATGTTTCTTATGATCCTATCTTTAAGAATGCATTAATCAAAACTTTGAATGCACATGGTAAACACCACGCTAAAGAAAAGCTTACAGAAAAAGTACAGGAATTTGTTGATAACAATCCAAATAAGTATAGTTCATTAAATTCATTAGTTGAAGCGATTATAAGAAATGTAACTGTTAAATTACCTACTCCTAACATTGTAGTAGATCAAGCTCAATTTAATGAGATACGTGATTTCGTTTCAGCTACTAATGAAGTAGCAGATACTTATTATCCTGATGATTTAGTTGGTGATGATGAAGCTGCACAAGCTGGTTTACGTATTGTTAAAGCTAAATGGAAACGTGATCAGTTCATTAGATTTAAGAATGAAGTAGGTTCATTCACTATGATGGATCTCAATGAATTAGATGATGTTGGTGATGGCGGTGACATAGTTAAATTCATTCAGACTATGCAGAACGTTAATTCACATATCCAGCGTCATAATGCTGCTGTATCTAATTTTGCTAATAGTGAAATGCCATCTGGATCAGATATGTCTGGTGGCGGAGAAGGTGGCGGTGGCTTCGGTGGTGATGACTTCGGTGGAGATTTCGGTGGTGACGATATGGGAGGCGGTGACGACTTCGATATGGGATCTTCTGAAGACGAAGGTGGAAGTGATATGGATATGAGTATGCCTGATGAAGGTGAACCAGAAGAATAAAAAATAAAAAAAAGAGAGAGGTACGGTTAACCGTACCTCTCTCTGAATACATGCCTATTTCTTCTTAGTATTATCTTCTATTAACTTTAATAACTGAGGTAAGAATTTCTCTAACATCTTACACTCAAGCTCGTGCTCTTCTGGATTCAATTCCAGAGAGTCAATTTTAAACTCATAGTGAACTTTAACTTCACCGTTAACTTCAGAAGTAATTCTGTATTCTAAACCTTCTAATTTCATCTTAATGTCTCCTTTATATATGAAATTAATTTATTCGAATAAATGAATAAGATATTTCTATTTCTTATTCACTTTAATTATATAGATTTGAAAAAATTTAAATTTCATTTCAATATAAGAGTAGTACTACCCACATGGGTAGTACTACTCCTTTTAAGTTAAGAGATTAGATTTTACGTCTAATTAATAAACGTCCATCGTACATCCATCCACTATAGTTAGGATGAGATAAAGTTTCTTCTTTAGTAGGATCTACTATATTGAAGTTACCACGTTTACGTGCAAGTGAACTAATAACTTTTCCACCTACACTCTCCATGGACAATATCTCAGATGCATTGGATTCATAATCCTCTAAGAACTTGACATTTGTAACCAGCATACGACGTTCAACAAGAACTACGAATACATTTCTAACTGCAGCATTTACCACTGATATAGTCTTACTGTCAGTTGGATTTACAAACATCAATGTCGATAATTTCTGATTACCAACCTTTAACTTAGATTTAGCTGCTTCAATGATGAAACATTTATCTAACTTATTAGATGGGTCCAGATACTTAAACTTCTTAGTATGGAAAATTCTTCCCAAGCTTCCATCAATAGTTGACTGAAGAGCTTTTAGATAAGCTTTCTGATCTACTTTCCAATCTGCTAACTGATTAGAAGATTCATCGATCAAGAACATACGAATGTCGTCTAACGATTCACAAGTTCCTACACGAGTTATTGAACCGTCAACATTTGTTCTCACAAAGTTGATTGCAGCATTCTTGTTCCATTCCTCAACGATGAGTTTAGATAAGCTAGTATTGAGTTTGATAGGAAGTTGTTCTATTTGCTTAAATAGAGCTAATACTCCCTTAGGTCCTTTATTGGATCTAAATGCTTTATTGCACATATTCCAATAACCGACTCCTTTTTCAAAGTCAGACTCTAATGCTACTGCTTCGTTATAAGAAACAACATATGCATATTTGCCCATGAAAATTTCATCGTTAGTAGAATCAGCTAATGCACGTAAAGCATCCTCTGGGCTATCCTGCACACCTGGTAACTCAGCTTCACTAAGTTTAACAGTTGTATCAGACATCTCATCATCAGCTTCATACCACTCACCCCATAGAGGTTCGTTAGCACTGTGAACATCTACTAATTCTTCTTCATCGAGAAGTGGCTTCTTACGAATAACTTCTCCATTCTTATCAGTAGTTTCAACTGGTTTTCTCTTAACTGGAATTTCTTCCAAAGTCATTTTTCTATATCTTGGTCCTACATTAACCATTTCAGTTTCCCCAACAGAAGATGTGTCATAAGGTTGATGTGTGCAGCTATCAGCCTCAACTTGTTTTGGTGTTGCATTTTGCTGTACAGAATTGATTGGATTCTGTACTGGTGCAGTGTCATATGTAGGATTAGATGATTTATTTCCTCCATATATCGAATTTAATTCAGACTGCATTTGATTTTGTCCATACTGAGCCTGAGGCTGGTATCCAAAACCTTGTTGCATTGATGGCTGCTGTTGCTGCCACTGATTAAATCCACCAAATTGTTGTGGTTGCATTCCCATACCAAACTGAGGAGTCATATATGGACTACCAAAAGCATTGTTCTGATATCCATATTGAGGCATAGCGTTAGCACGGTTCTGTCTTAGTTTTACAAGAGCACTACGCATCTTGTTGACGGTAAATGTCCATAACTGATCATTAGTTGCTGGATTTTCACCGAATGTAGTATATACACTCTGACAGAATTGTTCTCTATTAGCAGGAGAACTGTTAATGTATTGAGCAATATACTGAGACTCTGGTGGGGTCATCTCACCATTGTTCTGTAAGCTCAATAGAGCTTGGTTAACATAGCCTAAACAAGTGTAGGCATTATTTTGTGAATTCGAATTCATTTTTGTCTCCGGAAACATTAAAAGATGGGATTCACGTGATAATCCCATTTTGATTCATTATGAAAGATATTTTGACAATGGTTCAACAGCTGCGTACCAAGGCATTTTATCCTTCTGGAAATATCCGTTACTATCGATCACTGCAAATGGGTTAATATCACCAGTGATACAAGGCGAACTAGAAGAAATAGCTAAAGGACTTTCAATAGCCACGAAACTAGGGTGGAATTGATGTTCCTTATCACCAATCAACTTAGTGTGCTTGCTAGATGCATTTTCCTGTGTACTACTCTGACGAATCTTCTTGATTTGACAATCAATCAATTCATTATCGTTGTATAAGGCATTTGCAACTTGCATTTCCTTGTTACTGTAGATATCTTTAATTGCTAGTGGTGAAATTCGTAACATAGAAGAAATTGCTTTTTCATTTGGACTATGATTACGTTTTAAAGCATCATAGAACTTATGGAAAATAATTTTCTCTATACATGAAACGAATCTATCGATACCACCGATACGTTTTGAGAATAAATCATTGGCACTGTAACGTATCAACCATTCGTCGATATTTACAAATGCTGCAACAAATAAATCAAAAATATCATCACAATAAAGTGGTGGATTCTGTAATGCCAATCTACGTTTAGTTTGTTGATCTAGATAAGTAGATAAACTATCTAAATGACCGTTGGCATGATCTGCAGCTAGAGCTGCGCTGACACTATCGTCATATAAGTTTCTTCCTAAGATAGTTTTATAGAAAGTCTTATTATACAACATAGAAATATTGTAATTTTTAGATCTCTCTAATATTACCAATAAAGAAGCTACCAATCTACGTGCAAAATGATCCTGCATAACAGAAGCAGTTTCACAACGCAGATAGATATTTTCTCTACATTTAAAATATGTATACTGAGTTGACTCTGGATCATCTTTCTCTACGAATGTAATGGAACCTACTGGTAGACCTAAGGTTACATTAATTACGTGGTCGAAATCAAATTTAACTAATAGATACAGAATCAACGGAGTTTTGTGTTTAGAACGACGTTCTTTGCGGTAGAATGCATTAACGATGATGACACTTTCACAATATTCATTGCCACGAGTGTCCTTAAACACTTTAGTATCGCCTCGCCAGAACTGGATAGGTGATCTCATGACTTTAATAATTACACCATCTGTTATCCTCGTAATCATACGTTCTATAATAGCAAATTGAGGACAATAATTGGTATCATTGATGATCAATCTGCCATTATACATGTATGGTAAATATAAATTAACATCGTAAAACTGATTGTGGAACTTGAAATTATACTGAACAAGTTCCAACTCTGAACGTTGAATATTGTAACGTCCATGCATCAGTTTGTTGTTGGCTATAAACTCCAGTTCTTTTTCTGGAGACAACGTTTTATAACCAAGATACTCGAGTTCACCTTTAAATAACTGTATAGCTTCTTTAAAGACACCCGATACGTACTCTGGGAAACTATTTACCTGTTCATTACGAAACTCTTTTAATAAGTAATCGTTGAAGTGAGGTAGTTGCTCGGATACATTCCCAATTATTTGATCCCAACTCATATAACTTTTTACTCCTTTGCAAATAACAGATATTCAATTATCACGCTTCTTAATCGTGTACACCACAACTGTTTCAACCGTTGTAAATAAGTACTATGTATTTAACATATACTTCCCGCGTACCTAACACGTAGGGGTCACCTCTCGTATAAGTAGTTTGCATATATATTCAAAATACATAAATGACATGCTTACTTACGTAGATACAAATGCTGACTTCGACATGATGAAATCTTTAATTATTTTTACATGCTTATTCATATTGATTAATTCTCAATTCATCACTTGAGTTGTATTGCTGATGAAACAACACCACCAATAATCCTAAACATAGGGCACTTAATACTATCAACTTAAGAACTTATCCACACTAGGATTCAAACACCATACACTAATGATGCGTCGGACATTGATAAATATTCAGTGTTTGTAAGAAATAACTAAACAAGTATCGACCATCTAATTCGAACATTTGTTCAAACTCGTTGTGTGCTCCTCAATCGTTGGAGACATAGAGTACATCATTTTGACGACTACTATCGGTGATCAGTAATGCTTCAGAACAGTGCTTCCCGCTACATCGTAGTAAGGGTTCGGTACTTCTCTATGTGTAGTTTACACAAAGTTTCAAAACACTACCGGTATAAATATCATCGACGTTTAGACTATGTGCCGATATCTCTATCGTAGAGGTGCTTAGGTTACCCTAGGACCTCGCACATTTAACAAAACTTATTACTTTCCGTCTAGAACTTTATATTGGAAACTAAAGATACAACAATTATAGAAACTGAATAATTGGTTAGCTGTTAAATCAAGAGAATTTCAAAATACAAGTTATAACTGTAGCTACAATACCTATCGTTGCACTCACTATTGCTGCTACAGATTTCCAAACTGCAGCTGAGTTCTCCGAGTCACTGACATGTCTTTTTGTTTGTCGGTCTGCCTCCTTATCGAACAATTCTCGTTCCTTTAAAGTTGCTTGTGTTGCTGAATGAGCACGATCTAATTCTACCTTTAGATTGGCTAATTCTTTTGTCATTAATTCATTAGTCTTTGTTAAGTTTTCATTTTGTTTCTTATACTCCTCAATTTTCTTATTAAGATCATCAGTAGCATTTTTGATCTTATCTTCAACCTCGTCAGGTCTCAGATACTGTTCCATCTTCTCCTTCTGATCTTTCATTTCTTTTCTGATTTTATCAGGATCTGTTCCTACGATAAAACCAATGTTCTTACGTAAACCTGTTCTACTCTCAGTGAAGAGATGAACTGGCTTATTGGTTGTATAATCAACCTCAACGTCATAACGTTCTTTGCCTTTCTCTGTATGTAGATAAAATGTACAGTGTGTTCCAACATCGGTTAAATGCTGAATTGGCACTGTATAAACTCTATTGTTGAAACCGATATAAAGTGTATCATTTTCAACATCTGCATTATTTGCATAACAGATAAATGGCGAATTTGCTTGATATCTAGTTGAAGTCTGATCATTAAAAAAGTATCTATCAGCCAATGAATTTTCAACTGTCTTATGAAAAGATTTATCGAAGATATCACGACTTTTCAATTTACTTTTATTAGTTAGATCAGAAATAGCCAGACCAACCTGTGGTATAAAAATAGGTGAATTTCTTAGTACATCTGCCGTTATATAAAACCTTCTAATCTCGACACTATATTTTTTCTCGAAATTGCAGACAAATGCATTTGATTTATCAATACGTACGATTTTGATTAATTTTTCATACGTTATTTCTATCATTTCGATATTGGTTGGATTAGAATTTAAGATATTTGTGCCTTCATATTCATCTATTTCACCATCAGTACCCATCACAAAAATTGAATCGTACAATCCGTTACGAACAGAGATTCTACGTCGTAGAGTATCGTTCCATCGACTTTGGTCGTATTCTTGTGTTATGGGATCATCTATTATGACGTCTTCATTTGCAGTAAACCAATATGGTAACTGTGACGACATACTACTCCTTTAATTAAACACTAATGTTTAATCACAAAAATAATATATATTTAAAAAGAAAATGAGAAAGGCATACTCATCTAGTTGCTGTAAAGCAACTAGATGAGTTATGAGAAAGGTTATGCTTGGTTATAAAGAACACGAGATTGTTGAATTAAAGTTCGATTATCTGTAGAAATTGCATTATCAACTATTGAATTGTTAGATGCACACATTACAGTGACTTTAGTACTATCGAGAATAGTGTTATCACCAACTGTATTTGCAGTAATAAGTTGCTGAACTGAAGTGCCTGCATCTTTTAAGATTTCATTATACGCCTCAGTATTGTCGTAACCGTCATCTACCATGTTTGCATTTAACTTGATTAAGTCTTCTGCATCAGTATTGATATTGGATTTACCTGCTGCATTTTGTGCACTTCTGTAAGTAAATGGATCTCCATTCTCAGTAGCAGTTTTACATACATTCCTTAGAGTATCGATAGACTGTTGATCAAAATAGTGTGCTGAGCTATTCTTACCACACTGACTTAAATCATCTATCAACTGAGTGATACCATATTGACCAGCTAGATCTAGTAATGTATCGTAGAGTGTTTTGTTGTCACTATAATTCAAATATGTGTCATTGAGACTTTTGATGTTACAGATACCTTGTGCAGCACTAAACAATCTCTCTACTACATCCATGGATTGATTACCAGTTAATTTAGTAACATCCAGACCTTCACTATCTGTTATATTTGGATACTTGTTAGATAGTAAACCTAATGTAGAATTAAGAACATCGTCAGATTTAACACCATTTAAAGCACTCAAGATATTACTGATCTGATCCATCTTACCTTGTGTGACATTATTAACAGTTTTATTGATAAAATCATCTTCTTTAGATGAAATCATATCGGCTACTGGAGAAGGAAGAGTATCTAAAACAGTTTTATTTAAATCTTTTAATGCTGATGCAGTACCACCTATATCTAAAGTATCACCGATATCACCAATAGTATTTTTAATACCGTTAGTGAAACTACTTACGCTATCTTTAATAGTAGAAACAGTAGGACTGACGATCTTCTCTTTCATGGATTTGATAGCATCACTACCACCTTTAACTGCACTAGAAAAGCCATTAGTCACACTTTTAATTGCAGAGGTTAACGCAGAGTCACTATTGATATCGGTACCAGTTGCTTTACTTAAATTATTTTTAGCAGTTTCAGACATCGAACTGATGCCATCTTTAACACCATTGCCTTGACTTAAAGTTGATGCACCAGTTACTACATCATCTACTGATTTAGTTACATATGCAACTGGTTTACTGATAGCTTCAGCACTGTCAGATGCTAGACTTTTAATTTTTGAATTAGTTTCTTGTTCGCCTTTATTCTGACTTTGAGATCTATTAGCTAATGCTTGAGATGCATTAGTTGTTTTACCGAAAACTGAATTAGCAAAATCACTAACAGAACTAGTTAAAGAACTAACACCACCCTTAAGTAAATTACCAGCATCTGAAGCTACACTAGATACAGTTTGATTAATTTTATTAGACGCTGAAGAAATACCACCAGTCAACGACTGTATAGATTTAGTAATGGCAGTGCCATTACTAGCATTACCTAATTTAGAATTTACCTGGCTTGTTATTGATTCTTGCAATTTATCAACTTGACTACTCATTAGTATGCGCCTCCAGAAGCATTAGATTGAATCATGATTCCTTCAAACAAACTATCTAAAACTACTGCAGATCTAGGAACTGAACCAGTCTCTTGTGAGATAGTAGTGCTTCCTTGTTCCTCTAACTGACGTTTATATTCAGCAAAAGCAGTAACATCACCACCACGATATTTCAATAACTCTTTAATAGTTTTAGTTAAACCTCTAGCATACAGAGCTTGTATTTCTGTTTGTGAAATACTACCAGCTTGATCTGGTTTCATTACCTGACCAGTTAGTAAATCAATTTTACTATCACCTTCAGGTACTGATAGTTTATGATCTACGTATTGAGACATACGTCTGCAAGGTATATCTACTACTAAGAATTTTAATGGTGTTAAGAAATAAGATTGAGTAGGTGGATCCCATAGTTTCAATCTGTGGAATAATTCAATATTTAATTCTTTACAAATAGATAATAAGTCTTTTACTCTAGGATTTACTTTCATTGCAGGAATCCAAAATACTAAAACGTCTTTATGATTTTTGAGATTCTCCATCCAAGTGTTGAAAGCTTTATCATCCATACCTTCAAACATTTTCTGATATTTTTCAATATTAGTTCCAGACTTATCAAGCTTAGCCATATACTTTAAAATATATGCTTCAACTTCTTTACGTTTAGCATTCATAGGTTTATCCTTTATAACTTAAATATTCATTCCATGCTTTAAAATAAAAAAAAATAAAAGAAACTCTGCTTAGTGTAAACTAAGCAGAGCGTATAAGAATTTATTCTTGTTTGAATTGAGATAACTTATCTTTTATGTATCTGATCATACGGCGATACCAGCATTTATACATATTGATTTTATATAGTTTCCCACATTTCTTGAAGGAGAGAAAACCAATTTGAGTATAGCTATCCGTTTCAAATAGTGTGTCTACATTATTACGCAAAGCAGATTTAGAATTCTCAATATCTTTCATTGATAGACTTAGATGGAAAAGATAGAATCCTCCACTATAAAGGAATTTTAAGTAGGATCCGCGTTCCATCATCTCACTAATTTTATTAAGATTGGTAATTTGTTTTACATAATTGAGACTACTAATTGAACGTCCATAAACGATGCAGATATCAGCTAAATCACTTGTATGTGGTTCTCCATTTTTATCAAACCATCTAGTTGGATTTATATTCAATTTGATGATGTGGAATAAATAGAGTCGGTTTTTATGTCTGACTAGTGATATTGACCAATTGTTTTCTCTACTCTTATATGAACTTAATAGAGATACAATATATTCGATGTTCTCATTCTCTCCCCAATTCTCCATAGAATCACGGATAGAATATCGTTTAGATTCAAGAGTATCGAAGAGTCTATAGGTTTTTAGATTTTCAGCTATAGATGGTTTAGCTAAAACGTAGAAATCACCGATATAATTTTTACAATATTCATCTATTATTTCGATGGAATTTGATTGTTTATATGTTTCACGTAAAATTTCCCACTCAACGGATTGTTCAGTGTGATTGATTTTAGTTATCAACATATTGGGTTTTTTCATTTCTAACTCCTGAGATTATATTCACTAACCTCATAACTTATAATCTTGACATCAGAATTTTTATGCAATAAACGTCTAATGAATAAGGCTAACTGCTTACTTACGTTAAGCGACTCTTTATTCATAATGAATATTGGTTTTGTTATTTCTTCAAGATTGATTGTGTATGAAAAATTTCCTATTGATGTGATGAAATGAATTTTACAATAAGAATAATTTTCATTCATCCATTTATTTTTACTCAATATATCTTTCTTAAGAATATGAGTAAATGACTTGATTCCATTTTCATTATCAAATTTATAACGAACTTTGAATAATTCCTCCTTTTTATCTTGATTAAATATGGTGAAGTCATAATAAGAATCATGCCACTCACCATACATACTAGCAGATTTACATAAAAGTGAAAGATGCATAAGTAGATACGGTATTTTTCTTAACAAGGCACCTATGGAGATTTCATAGGTACCAAATATAGTTAAGACGGTTTTCTTGATTTCCTCATCTACAGTATCCACGAACAATAGGTTAGGATACATTATTAAACCTCTTATTTAAAACACATTCTGTACAGAGTACGTACTTCACTATCTCTACGTAATTGAGCACCAAACTCAGTAGTAGATTTATTAATATTGATAATAGCGTCACGTTTATCAGTACAGATTTTATCAAAATCAGTGATGATTAAATGTTCCATAGATGTAGATTTTCTACACTCTTCTGGAATATTTAAAATACCCATCTTAGTTTTGATTGGATATATACCAATAATAAACTCCTTTCCATCTGGAACTGTACGTAGATGACCTATATGCTCATCTGTAACAGCTAAACTTGCACGAATGATATTAGGATTCTTATCGTTCATGTGGAAGATGATAACATTTTTAATCTTATCGTTAAATCCACAAATCACGTCAGATTTAGAACCAGTAGCTATATTTTTACGTAGAGCAAAGTTCTTATATGACTCGTGAGTAATTTTACCATTACGGTGAATAGCATAGAAATCTCTACCAGTAGGATATAACTCAAATCCATCAGGTGCTTCAGATACTAACCTTTCTACAACAGAGACTGTTTTATCTTTAGAAATAACTAAAGTTAAATCATCTCTCTCATTGTTACTATATTGAAGAATGTTCTGACACATAATTTGTCTTGAGGTTTCTTCAAGAGGCATCATGCGTCTATTAACAATCACAAATCTTCTTGGTTTGTTATGATCGTAAAGATGAACACTCTTCTTAATTGCAGTAGGCCAGCCTTTGCTATTAAGTATTTCTTTCATGTCATCCAAGTCAAAGAAATTAATACAACCCCAATTACCAAATTTTACATAACCGATAAAATCATCAGCAAATCTAGTTAAACTAGTTGAACCATATTTCTTCTTGAGATAACTAGCGTCATTACTAATTGATTCATCAACTTGGTTAAATGAATTGTCTACATTTTCTAGATCTGAATTAACTTGTTCTAATTCTTCCTCCAGAGGTTTTCTACTACATTTAGCTAAAGTCATCAATTTCTGATTAACAATCAATTCTGACTGATATAAAGTTAAATCTTTGAATTTAGCATGTAAAGCATGAACAGCAGCTTCAGTACTATCTGAATGTCTAATCAAATCAACTACTTCATCTACGTGATCTACAATCTTAAGTGTAGCTAAAATTCTCATTTTATTAAACACGAATTCAGATTGCTTATACTTTAATGAATTACGAATAGAATCAGAACGTTCATGGTACCAATATTCAATTAAATCTGGTGGAGTTAGAGTAACAATTCTACCACCTTTTACATAACTGTTGATAGGTGACCAGGAATAATTGAAATGAAGTGCTTTCTTCAATTTCTCTAATAATTCAAATGGATTTTTACCTCGTTTTAAATTAAAAGTAAATCTTGCTTCTTTATCTGAATGGTCGTTAACACTATCGATATAATCAAATAACCAATGTTTACGATCTTTAACCATAGCTTCACGTATAGCACTGGTATTTTTAGCAAAATTAACTCCATATGGTAATGCTTGAAGGATTACAGAGTTACCACTGATTTCAAACCATCCTTCCATATGGATAGGATAATCGAACTCACCTCTACTATAAGCATTAATTAATTCCTTTCTATTCTTAATTAAATTCTTAATAGGGAATTTAGGAATTAAGTGAGGAGCTAAGGTACTGTTTGTTAATTTATTATTTACAGGATCCTTATGAAACTCTGCATATAGTTTAACTAAATCACAGACATCAGCAAAATCAATTAAAGGATAAGTAGATTTAAATCCTAAACCAATAGTTAGATTACCTAAAACTAATGCCATTGGAACTTTTGGAATAAAATATAAAGGTTCTCTAATGTTAGCAGTTTTACCTGTAGTCATAGGAACAGTATTTAAATTTATTCCGTTATAAAAAATATCTCTAGCAAAGTCAGATAGACATGCTGATAAATATCTTGCAGCAGCAGCACCGTTTGGGTTATAATAAGCACCATAGTTACCGAAAATTCTAACTAATGGGTGACCTATCATAAATGGTTGTCCTAAACGAACAATAGAATCATAGATAGCTGCGTCGCCTGAAGTATGAACTACTAATAAGTCACCAATCAACTGACCCATAGCTGTTTTAGAAGTATGTTGTTTAGTGAACCAAAGTATACGTCTACCGATAGCTTTTAATCCATCTACGTTATTGGTGAATTTTGATAATAGAACTTCCTCACCGTAAGCTAATATGTTTTGTTTAATCTCACTAGTCGCATCTACAGTGATGATGTTATCTTTTTGGTCTGACATTTCGTCTCCTCAACTGGGTAGTACACATATGTATATAAACTACGTCATAGCCCTGCTAGATAGATTATTAACATATGGTATTGATACGATGAGACAATAAAAGAAATAAAGAAACTACACACACTCCGTGTTAATCACGGAGTGTGTGCTTAATTAATTATTCCTTTTTGCTCGTATCTGGAGCAAGGATACGTTTAACGTCATCGGTAGAGATAGTGGTTACTTCTCCACTAACTCTATCGGTTACAGTCAGTTGTAACTTAGTTAAATCGTAACCCAAGATATAAAGTAATCCTTGTAAGTAATACAAGGTAGGTTCCTGAGATGAGATATTCCTTTTGATATTGTTGTAATCAGAAGAAATGTTGTTAGCAGGCATACCGTCTGCTACTCTTCTCTCGTGATGTTTAGCACGTAAGTCATCCCAAGTTATTCCTCTTTCAATCAGGAATAATCTTAGAAGTTGTGCTGTTTGAGATTTAGCACCACATAAATCAGCCAAGTTAAATATTGGCTGTCCCTTTCTTTGCTTCATGGCAATGAACTGACCACTAGCAGCAGCAGCATTCATTTGTTTTAATGCTGCATCAAAATCAAATTTTGTACCCATACGGATACTCTCCTTCATTAATTCTCTCATTGCGAGAGAGATGAAACAATAGATAACATTGACTAGCCTATTAATTCAGACATGACTACTTTCTCTAAGATGTTAGCATATCTGTAAAAAGTGAGGCGTTTGATTATCTTTAAATACTCTTTAGTGTCTAATTCAATAATTTTATCAGTTACAAACTCTTTTAACGAGTCGGTAGTAACAAATGAATCGTTTAAGATTTTATTAGTGGTACATGCACTAACGAGACGATCTAAGAGTCTCTTACGACGGCATCCTACTAATAGTAAAATCAAAACGACAGTGTTGTCACTATCATCCTGTGTGGTTCGTAGTGAAAAATATGAATGAATATAACGAACTAAAGAATCGACATCTGAACAGGTGATACCACTTACCATATAACGTCTTACACCGTGATAGAATTTATTAGAAGGTTTACCTTTAGTGTAAGCTTCTAATTCACGCTGTACCATCTTTAAATTGACGACTGAATTTTGATGCAATCTTATTTGTAAGGCATACATCATCAATTTTTGGAATGGTGGGAGCGATTCATCTACCACTTTGCCGTATTTGGTGAAGTTCATATCCCAAATCCGCGTTTTCAATTTACTGAGCACATTAGCCCTCCTCATTTACAATTTAATTCCGTTATGGAATTAACTCAATCCAATAATATATAGGTAAAAACACTTTGAATAAAAAAATTTATAGGTAAACAAGTATAGGTACTTTACGTACCTATACTTGTGTTAAAGAGTTTTAATCGTCTTCAAATTTAGTTAAGAATTGTTCTTTTGCAAACGTGTTACTCAGAACTACAGAATCAGAAAGTAATTGTTTTCTAGGTTCACTATCAGACGTACCTATGATGGCATAGTTAGTTTGAAGATCACCTAAAGACCTTACTTGTACTACAGCTCTAGTTGCTGGATTCATAATAGTTGTGTAACATGGTTTATCGTCCATCTGACCTAAACCTTTATAACGTTCGATGGTGAGTTTTTCGTCTAACTGTATCATAACGGTATAAAGCATCATACCAGACATAGTGATTTCATCACCCCATGTACCGTCTAATTTTCTAGGTCTTACAGAGAAGAACAACTCGTTATATCTAAACTTGTTGACTAGATGTAAAACTGATTCTGCAATCATTCTACCTAAATCTTGTAAACCAACCACGTAATCATCTTTACCGATAGATACGATTAGGAATTTACCTTCATTAGTAACTCTTGCATAACCAGGTGCATCTGCAGATTCAAAACAACGTGCTAAATTGATATAATCCACAGTTGGGTAGATATATTTGATCG
>Ga0256405_10002149_pt1 | contig 47508 bp, 68 predicted proteins | sample RumenRJG_02DNA_FD_189096 | JGI IMG/M metagenome (GOLD analysis project Ga0256405, IMG submission 189096) | Bovine rumen microbial communities from Lethbridge, Alberta, Canada - RJG_02 | ecosystem: Host-associated > Mammals > Digestive system > Stomach > Rumen | place: Canada: Alberta... | reverse complement strand
AATCGTTTCCATTAGTTCTCTTATGCTTTCACATAAGTTCAGACTATATCTTATATTGACACTTTTTCAAATAATCTTGATGTAATTTAGTATGTTCACTTCTTGACACTATTTGTAAATTATCTATATCGTTATTAAGTTTGTTCATATCTTTATGGTGTACTATTTCATTATCTTTTAGTTTCCTACCTAAATGTTCTTCCATAATTTTTCTATGAACTAGATAGGGTTTATTTCTATCTTCACAATTTACAAGATAACCATTAGTATTTATATAATAGTGTTTCCAATTTATTTGTAAATTCATCTTCTTTATTTTCTTATTTATGGCATTTTCACTTCTATTTAGTGCTTCTGCACAAAATTTAGATCCATAAGTTGGATAATTATGTCTTATAAATTCTATTTCATAATCACTATATTTTACTGACTTGTAATGTTTTAGTCCTAATTTTCTACATAACCAGTCTACTTTATTATAAGACACTCCAAGATTTTTAGCCATTTCAGATTTTGTTAATTTTTTAAAATTATTTTTTATATATTCTTCCATTTCTATCACCTTTTATATGGTATCACAAATGGAACTTCGTGTCAATATCTCTGCACTTCGGTTTCACTTGAAACCTACTCTACTCGGTTCGTTATCCTTTCGATAGTCGTTGAACCTTCCTATTTCTAGGCTTGGCTGCTGATTGCCCAATCTTTTAGATTTTTACACTTTGGTACTAAAAGCTCTAAGGGGTTTCCAGCAATTCACAGAGTTTTACTGCGACAATCATTTATCGCAAAATGCTAAACAGAAACCATCATCACAAACAAACATTCTTCTAGGGTGGAATAACTCATTACCATCTCTATCAAATAGTGCTTCCTTAGGTTGTTGTTGCATATCACAACTAACTCTACCAGATACAGCTCCATTATTATTTATATCTGTATATATTCTACCATTCACAACAGCATTAAGTTTGCCGTCAACATAAGTAGAAATCCATTTATCAAGTGTTCTTAATTCTAGTATATTAGAACAAATATCTTTAACTTCTTCATTATCAGAATGTTCTCTAATATATTTTAGTGCTTTTTCATCTGCTTTATCAGTTTTTATTTTATATTTAGCTAATAATAACTTCTTTATAAATTCATGTTGTCCTACTGAGAACTCTTCGCCTGTGTACATTTGTAGTTCAAAGTATAATAAATCTCTATAAGCTATCATATTCTTTCTACAATTTAATACATAATCTACATCAACTTTAAGTCCTGTATCTTCCATCCAAGCAACAGCCCTAATAAGTTTTCCTTCTCTTTTTGTTACGGTTAAGTCTTTATCAACTTTTAACAATGTAGGCATAGCCTTTTCTAGATATTCTATACCTATAACAATATCATCAGCAGCATAACTTCTCATTAATTCTGGTTCTTTTTCATATACATCTTTATAACTAGCAGGTCTATAGTGTTCATCAATAAACTTGAAGTAAGGATCATCATCGTTTAAGAACTGTGTTCTAGTTTTATCATAGTTCTCAATAAGTTTAGATAGTTTACCTGTTGCTTTCTTTTTACCACTCTTAGTTATAGTGAAAAATCCATCATCTGGAAATGCGTTCATAATATCTTCTCTAAGTTGTTTTCTTCTTTCAGCATTAAGTTTTTTAATAATATCTTTAATAATTTTACCAGCAAACTTAGCTTCTTCATCAACATATTTACCACCAAGTGTTTCTAGGCTCATACTTGCGTGTTCATCAACATATTCAGTAAGTCTAGCAACTGTAATACTATCAAACAAGTCTATATTTTCTGGAATAGGACTGCCCCCATTTTCCATCATGTGATAATCATATTTAGCATTGTGTGCTCCTACACCTATATAATTTGGATTATTGTTCAAATTCTTTTGTATAGATATTGTTTTCCAAAATGAATTCATTATATCCTTATCATAATCCATAGTTATAACTTCTTTTACATCATCTTTTTTAAAACCAAATGATACTAAGAATGGTTTAGATGTTATAATATGTAATCCATCAGTTTCAGTATCGTAATATAAATAATTAGGTTGTACATTATCTGCTTTATGTATTAAATCTTGTAAATAAGATATGTCAGCATCATTATGTACATCTAAATGTTTATAGTTATATTTATACTTCTGATATAAGAACATTAAGCATCACCTTTCCACTTCTTTAGTATTAGAGCCATGTTATCTATAATTTCCATAAATCTAACAACTTCATTTTTATAAGCATATTCTCCACACAATATTGTACTATCATCAAGTTTATCTAGCCATTCATTAGTTAAAAATCTGTTAACATCATAGAGTTCCTTTTGTGCATATATACCTTCTGGCTTAATTCTAAAGTAATATTTAGCAACTCTATAAATACTTTCCCCATAAACATAGGATGAAAATACAACTTCTTGTCGCCATCTTCTAAAATTAGTTTTTGACTTTCTTAATATATCAAATCTCCTATTTATAATAGCTTGTAATAGTGTCATATTACAATTAAACGCACTACATAAAGCCTGGAAGGACTTAGTTGCTTGTTGGTAACCAAGTTCCTTCTCAAACATATCAAACATTAAAATAAATCTTATTTCTAAAACTCTAGGATGAGTTTTATATTTTTCTAGCTCCTTTTCATCTAATACCATTACTTATCTCCTTCCAAATCATTTATAAATGTAACTCCACTATCATTAGTTTCGTTTACTGTATTTATCATACTACCTGTATCAGTAGTAAAACTCTTATCAATTTTATTAAATGCTTTTCTAAATTTATCAGTAGGATAAACATTATCTAGGTTTAATCTAATAAACTTTCTAGCAACTAACTTATTAAATATTGCAAAGAACTTAGAATTATCTAATCCAGAAACACTAGATAAGTTTGCTCTTGATGTCTTGCTTTGTCCGTTTAAGAAATTAAATAATGTTGCATTTCTAGCATATAAGTCTTGTAAATCTTTAATATCAGCATCAGTACAAATACTATAAGCTCTATATTCATTTGCATAATCTTTTAGTTTGAATCCATCGTCATCATAAATACTTGTAAGATATTTAACCATATAATCTACAATTTCTTTAGTAACTATTATATTCTCATAAGTTTCATCAACATTAACAAGTAGACTAGCTAGAGCTACACTAAATCTTGCTAGTTTCTTAGATGTTGTAGTTCCGAATAATGGGAAGTTACACTCAAATATTTGATTAAGTTCTTCTGCTTTTTCCCAAATATAACTTTCTACACCTTCTGCAAATTTAACATTATCAACTTCTCTAGTTGCTACCCAATTTATTTTATTTTGATAAGCTTCTTTTGGTATAGGAGTTCCTTGTAATGTATAAGCAAATGGATTTATTCTTTTTTCAACTTTAGGAATAAGTAAAAAACCATCATATCTTGATACATCCTCAGCACTTTTAATAAGCTCCATAAGTGGCATAACACCATTAGGGAATGTATTCAAAAATCTAGGATTTCCGTTCTCATCATTTACTGGATTTGATATAGTTATCATTCTTAATTTACAAGGTACTATTAGTTCTCCACTAACTCTAGAAAGTCTTAACTCGTTACTACTTCTTATATCTGTCATAGTCTTAATAAAATCAGGTCTAGCACCACTAAATTCCTCAAGTACAGCAAGTCTTTTATGTTGTCTAGGTATAGAACCTATTGTATTACAAAATGATCCATCAACCTTACTAGAACCACCAATAAGACCTACAGTAGTTGATGTTTTAAGTGATAAGAAATGACCAAAGTTATATAACTTAACTAATTCTCCTGTTGTTTCAGATTTACCGACTTGTGTATCTCCTAAGAAGAATACATCTAAGCAGCCTCTCATTTTTCCACCATAGTCAAAATCTAGAATTGAATTAAAAACTAAATCACTCATTAACCATATATTGAAGTTCAAGTGTTTTGCTATATGATGCTTAGCACTCTGATATAAATAATCTAATCTTTCTTCTATTGTTCCTCCATGTTGAAATAGTTTAAGCACTTCTTTGTTTGTTATATAGTTTCTATTATCATGTACTGGTATAGACTTGAAACATATTGCTACAAGTTTTTGATGTTTTGTAGGATGTGGATATATTATATAATCTATAACATATTGACCACCAACATCTAATCTCTCAAAACTATATAAGTCTAAACTTTGAGCAGAACCATCAATATCTTTATCTACAACTGTAGTTTTATAAACTGTTTTAAGCTCTTTCATTTTTATTTCTACAAAAGGCTCTCCGTTTGGTATTCCTACATAGCTCTTAAGCTTATTCTTAATTTCTACATCTTTGGCATTAGCCTCTATAAGTTCTAGCATCTGTACTATATTTTTGTCTTCTAGAAACCAACTTCTTTTTTCTCCTTCAAGCATTATTTCACTTTTAGAACCTTTTTCAGCAACTTTCTCAAACTCTACAATGGTAGGAACTGAGTAAGGATCTTGGAATTCACTAGTAACTGTTATAACACTTTTTAATCTTTTTCTTAATCTATTCTCGTTTAATGCTTCCTTTATTGTAATTCTAACATTCTTTTCAATTTCATCTAAATTAAAATGATGTTGTTCAAGCGAATAAAATTCAAATATATCTCCGTTATATTTTGTAATATAATCATAGAAATCTTCTTTCTCCTCTTTAACAACATCACCTATCTTTATATATTTTACATCTTTTGCTATATCTTTTATGCATTTAAAGACATTTACCATACCTTTTTTACCTGCTTCATCATTATCATAGCATAGTACTATATCTTTATCTTTAAATGAACCTAATATCTTAGAGTTAGGAGTTGCTCCTGCTCCACAAGTTAATGTATATGCATTAATTCCTTGTTCTCTAGCAATAAGCATATCTTTCTCCCCCTCAAAAAGATAACATACTTCATCACTCTCTAAAAAGGTATCATAAGGAATAAGCCAACCACTTTCAGCATCTTCATTTGAACTAACCTTTGGTAGTCCTTCATATTTTAATAAATTATATTTTCTTACATCTACAAGAATGTTATTGTAAAACACAGGTATTCCTAGTAGTCTTTTGTTTGAATTATTAAACTTTACTGTTCCTAGATTAAGATCATTAATTGTTTCATCAGATAATCCTAAATCTCTAACTTTATTTAAGAACTTATCATCTGACCATAGTGAACCCTTATTAACATCCCAGTCATTATTAATATTATATTTATCTAGTAATTTGATTGCTTCTGTAGTTGGTATATTGTTCATCTTAGCTATAAATTGTTCTTCATTATAACCAACATTACATACCCAACAATGAAATAGATTTTTCATAGTATTGATTGATGCAGAAGGGTTAGTATCCTCATGAAAAGGACATCTAACTTTAACTTCTTCTGCCAACCAATCTTTTTCCTCAACTTCATTAAAATACTTTTTAAAGTATTCCATATTCAACTGACCTTACTAAAATCCCATATCTTCTGTTTCTATCTCAGCATTAGGGTTTTCAGCAGGAATTTGTTTAAATGCTTTTACTTTATTAATATACTTTTCTTCAACTTCATCAAGACCTGTTTCTTTGTCTTGTACTGTTTTTTCATATTTATCAGTAAAAACATCAATATCACAAATAAGTCCTTTAGTTTTTTCTTGAATTTCACTTGCTGATATTTCTTGTAACCCAATTCCATATAAGAAATTTGGAATATTAAATGGCATATTTGGATGTGTGCTTAAGTTATGGAATACTAATCTACCATCATAAGCTCCACCAATAATTTCCATTTTTACATTACAGTTATAGAATGTACAATTAGGAACTAATTCCCTTAATTGTTCTCCTTTTTCATCTAATAATGCTTTACCATTTTCATCTCTTTGGATAACTTTAATATTTTGTGTCTTAGCAGTCCAAGGTGTAACCTCTTTAACTCTAGCTCTATAAATACCATCTGGAATAGGACTGAAATCTAAATTTCCACCTTCCTTAGCAACATATTTTTTATTTAAACTTGTATCTACCATAATTATCTTCCTTCCTCATATAAAGTTTTTAATAAACTTCCAATTACTTCTCTATCATAAATAAATGTATCAATAGTCTTAACTACACCTTTAACAGTAATTAATCTATAGATTGTTAATGTTCCAAAACAATCTTGATCATATAAATAAACATTTTTAGCAAATGCATTTACTGGTTCTGTGTATAAATGTTCTAGACCTTCTCTTAACATAGTTCTAAGTATCATACAACCTGTATGTGTAGGAGCTCCTAGAACAATTCCATTTAATGGATCAACTTCCTTTAGTTTCTCAATATAGGCTTCACATTGAGCAGCAAGTTCATCTTTACCTTCATTTAATAAATCAGCTTGTTGTTTTAATACATTAGCCATTTCATCATTAATAACTTTGAAATATGCTTGTTTTATATCTTCTTTTAACTTTCTATTATCTATGTGCTCATAAGTTATCATATCTTCGTGATTATACTTTTGTTTCTTAGTAGGTTTTAAGTTATCCATAGCATTAAATAACTGTGCTATAGGAGCAGAAAACTTCAAAAGTTTAAATCCCATATTTAGTTCTTTTTGTTTTCTAAATAACTTCTTTTTACCTAAATTTAAGAAACTCTCAGTACCTATGTACATTTCATCATCAACATTAATAGTGTAATATCTATTAACACCAACTTCATAAAATTTCTTATAATGTTCCATCATCTCATCCTTTCTATTACATTCCAAGTAATGTCTTTAATGTTTTTAAGAATTGGTCTGGATTAGTAAATATTTGCTTATTTTCTAATATACTTCTCAATTCTTCTTCACTAGCTTCTGTTGATAAAGCAACTCTATGTTTTTTCATTAAAGCAACATTTACTCTTTGCAATGCTAAATTCATTTTATCAACTTCTGTATTTTTAATCAAGTCTATTGCTTCTGAAACTGCATCATTTTGTGTTGCAGATTGTGTTTCTGGTGTTATGATTGCTTTTACAGGAACTTGTATATTAGCTTTACCATCTAAACTTGTAACTTTTAATGTAGTTTCTTCTTTAGTTTCTACAACTGGTTGAGCAGGAATTACATCTACCTCAGTTTCTGGAATACCTAATTTATCACTTTTAATTGTAGTTTTTTGCACAGTTTTTTCAATTTTATTGTCAGTTTCTACTGGTTTTTGCACAGTTTTTTCAGTTTTTTGTGCATTTTTTGGTTTTTCAACATCTTTTTGCACAGTTTTTTCAGTTTTTTGTGCATTTTCTACAACAGGTATCTCAGGTTTAGTTTCTTGTGGAACTTCATCAAATTGTAAATCTTTACCTTCATAAAGTTTTAAACCAATACCTGTAGCTCTAGCAGCAACTTTAGCTTTAGCTCTTTGTAAAGCTTTATTTACTAAGTTTTGGTTATAAACTCTGGCTGCTGTATAATCTTGATCTTGTATAGGGAATTCTTCAATAAATTCTTTACCCATAAAAATAAGTTTAACCTTAACCATGTGTGAGAACATTTGTGATGTTGTTTCAGAAACAACTTCTCCTTTTTGTATATTTTGTTGATGCATTTCTACTTTATCAGTATGAACTAAACCACCTTGTTCATTTTTGATGTTTTCAAATACTGCATCCTCATCACACATATATGTAAGTCTTTCCATTGTTGCCCAAGGAATGTATGAATTTCCTTTATAATTTTCTTTTATAAATGGTTCAACCTCTTTTGCTATTTCAGATTTACCACTATAATTTTCTAAAAATACTTCTTTCCATGTTTTCTTTACGTTTGCCATTTTCTATCTCTCCTTCTTAAAATCCAAAATCTTCCGTTTCTTCATCTGTTGCGTTTTCTTCTTTAAATGGTTCTAGGAATAACTTAATTTCACTAGGATTTAACCATCTAGCCCATCTAATTAAACTCATAGGTACTGGATAAAATACTAATTGTCTAGCCTTGTTATCAGCAATACCTTTCTCTATTAATGCATCTAGCATTTCACTTTTTATAACATCATCATCAATTACTGTGTATTTACCTCTTTTAACGTAAGCCATTTTTATCATCCTCCTCTAATCTTTTCATTATAGCTTCATCAATGCTTTCTTCAATTCTAGGATCATTTTCCCAATCTATTTCTTCCTTAGGTTCACAGTATTCATCATAACCAGGATAATAGCTTGGTAAATCCTCTGTTTCAATCACACTATACCACCTCTTTCTCTTTTAGATGTTTTCTATATAATGCTAGATAACTACCTATCTGTTCATCAGATAAGTTATATTCATCTTTCAAGTTATTTAAAGATATATCTAGCAAAATTATACTTTCTAAAAGATTTGTATGTGTTCCTTTAATTCTAGTTATTACACGATCATGTTTATCTTTCATTTTCACTTTCAACATTAATAAGCACCTACTTTCTTTTTATATTTATAACAATCTCTCTTTGATGGACTAGAATATACACCTCTTATAGAAATAGCATTTTTACTTTCTACTTCTTTCCAAACAACCCATATTCCTTCTTTATTTTTACTAACTGAATACCTTATTTTCATATTTGTTTTCCTTTGCTTTTTAGATAATCTAAAACTTCGTTTAATTTATCTACTATAACTTGTTCATTAAAACTTAAACTATCTTTATGAATTGGCATATATTTGTAACAAAAATTTTCTAAAAATATCTCATTATTTTCTTTATATGTTTCTAATTTTTCAGGTATTTTCTTTTCTTCTTCTAAAATTTCTACTTCATCATTTATAAAGTGTTCAGTATTTCTACATTTATCAAATAAATATTGAAATAACCACTCTCCATTACCATTTGAATAATAACCTAAATAATCCTGTTTATTATAATCATATTTCATTTCTTTTGTATCATATTTTATCTTTTTAGGTACTTCTTCACCATTTGCTATTTTATTTAACAAATCTATTATTTTCATATTCTATTCTCCTTTACTTTCTAAGTACTTAATACAACGATGTTCTCCATAATATCTTAAGTCTGTTGTTGTTCTACATTTTTCTTTTTCTGCTTCAATCATTTGTGTTGTTATAAAAGATATTATAATTATAAGTATTATAAGTATTGGAAATATTAATAAGAAATAATTCTTTTCATCATTCATTATTAACAATCTCCTTTAATTCAGTACAACCTTTATAATCGCCATTTGTTGAACTACATACTATTGCAGACGAAATCAAATAAGATAACGAAAGTAATAATAGTATAAGAAATAAACCTAATTCACCCCATAATAATATTCTTGATAATTTTAAAAGTATATCAGCATCCTTAAAATCAGTACAGCCCTCATCATAACAAACTATCATTATTGCACCAACTTCAATTACTATAAATATTGCTATTACTATTGTTAATAATGCTATCATTTTACATTCTCCTTTAATTCTTTTAGTTTATCTAAAGTTAAATCAATTTGTTTTTGCATACCTTGTTCTATATAAACACCATTATTTAAACTTCTTTCATCCATAAAATATTTAGGTATCATTTTTAACCATTTTTCTAACTCATTTATAATATTATCTTTTCTATTAACCTCGTCTTTTAAATCATCATATGTTCTTAATCTATTTGCTATTTCAACTGCTGTTAAACTTGTCATTATTTCTGTACCATCTACTATTATCGCTCTTACTTTTCTATTCATTATTACCACTCTCCTTTAATTCTCTAGATTTATGTATTATTTTTAATAATGGAGCAATATCATCATTGTATGATAAACAATTATTCCATTCATTAGAATTATATTTAATGAATGTTGATTGTCTTATTTTAAATATTCCTTTTTCTAACTCATTTATAATATTATTTAATCTTTCATTTTCTTGTTCTAACTTTCGATTATCTTCTACTGCTTTATTTAATGCTTCTTGTATTCCCATCACTTTTCATCACTTCCATTTAATATATTTAATAAATCATTTGGTTCACAATATAATGTGAAATTTCTATATACATATTCTTTACCATTAAAATGTGAACTTGTTTCTTTTTTATTATTTTCAATATATTCTATTGCTTTCTCACATCTTGATTTGTAATCTGTTAGTTCAGCATTATATAATGATTTGCTATACAATTCACACATTCTATTTAATTCTTTATTTTGTTTCCTTAAATTATCAATTTTTCTTTTGTTCTCTTTGATTATTCTAAAATGTTCTATATTCATTTCTGGATTGTTTAATTTTAAAAATTCATTTTCTTGTTGTAGGTTTGTTATATAATCTAATAATAATTGTGAATGGTATCCATCTAATCTTAAGTCATTAACTTGATGATATTCATATTCTTTTTCACCATTACTATTTTCTATTTTTAAATAGGTATTATCACATCTTTTTAATAAATGTAATATTTCTTTTATTTCTTCTGTCATTTATTTCACATCCTTTTCTATTGGTATGTAAACATCATCACATATTAAATCAATTGATTTAACATCATCAACACAAAAATAATCGAAATTACATTTTAAAGTGTCAATAGCATATTCTATACTTTTACTTAGTACATTATATTTCTTAGTTTCACCAAATTCCTCAGTTACAACCTCATATACTTTCATCAACTCATCATCTCCTTTATATTGTTAATTCGTTTAAGTCTTTTTCACTAAACTCAACTTTATTTAAAACCATCTCATAAATCTTCTCATCAATAGTTCTTTCCATAACTAAGTGATAATAAATAGGCATCTCAGTTTGACCTATTCTATCTATTCTACCAAGTGATTGTCTATATGCTCTAGAACTGTCTGGCATTGAATAGAACACCATTAAATGACATTTGTATTGTAGACCATCTAAGCTCTCTCCAAAAGCTTCATATTGACCTATTAATACATCAAATTCTTTTTTAAGTTCAGCAGGTTTATCTTTAATCTCTCCATTGATTACTATATAACTTTTACCAAGTTTTTCACACACATCAATGATTATATCTTTTTCAACATTGTAATTATAAAGAACACTAACAATATCATCTGTATTTGACAAGAATTCTTCTAGCCAATCTTTTTTATTTGTGTTATCTCCATATTTATATTTGTTACCATACTCATCAGTACCAGTAACACAACCACTAATTAGTGTCTTTTTACCAATTCTAAAAGCACTGACATTGTCAAAAGTTATTTCTTGATAAGTTCTATCTTCTAACATTTTAGCATAGTTCTTAGCCTTAGGAATTGTTATTTTTAGTAATTGAGGATCATAATCTCCATATTTTGGAGCATAATACCTACAACATAGTTTTATTAATGGTTTAATTTCTTCATCAATTAAGTTCATTCTATAGCCTATTATTTTCTTAATTGGAAATGGCATACCAGGAACTTGTAATTTTTCAATTCTGCAATATCTATTTTGGAATAGTGTATAGCTCATATCTAAGTATCCTAGAAATGTTAGTTGACTATATAAATCAATATAACCACCATATTCTTTTTCAGTAGGAGTTGCTGTAAGTATAATTTTGTAAGGTGTTTGTTCTCCTAGTTCTAAAATCTTTTGAGTAACCTTAACAGGACTTCTAGATGTACCCATATTTTTAATCTTATGACTTTCATCAACAATTATAGTCCAGTCACTATCAATTAAATTAGTCCATGTCATTTTAGTTATAATATCGAAATTAACAACTATACAATTATTTTTTAACATATCATCTTCACAATATTGTTGCTCAAATACATTTGAAATAACTTCATTTTTCTTTGTAGAACTCCAAGACATATTATATTTACAAACTTGCAAATCAGTATGTTTCTCAACTTCATCAAACCATTGTGTAACTATTTTTTGAGGGCATATAACTAAAAGATTACTTGTAGGATTTCTAGTAAATCTTTCTAGACTTGTAAGTGTTTTCCCACTACCAGTTTTCATAAATAAACCAATACTAGGCACACTACCAAGTTCTTTTAGTATTTGCTCTTGATAATCTCTTAATTGTACACCCTTTAACATATTAATCCTCCTCATCCCAATATGTATTAAATAAAAATTCATTTACATTATCTTCTGATACATTCAACCAAGACGCACTAGCTGCTTCACTAACATCGTACCATAATTTTTCACATTCTTGTAATGTTAAGTCAAAACCTTTATCAAACAATATTGCTTTTAACATTTTACAATCTTTTACATATCTAACTCTTCCAATTAGTTTATTATTTACAATTATATTATCTAGCTCATGCATAAATTATAACACCTACTTTCTTAAAAAGTTCAAAACTTTTACTTAATTTTGTATATTTTATATTTTTTATTTATTGTTCCTTTTGTTTTTGTTTGTTTACTTAAATTTTTCAAACTTGTTTTAACTCCTAATTTGAATTCAAAGAAATACTTTGCTTCTTTTAGACTATCACAATCAAATAAATTTAGTTCATCTTCTTCATTGTTTTCATTCATATATAATTCGTAAACTACTAACATAATATCACTCCCTCAAAATTCATATTCCTCTTGATAGTACCTTATATCATCATATAACTTGATAGTTAATAATTCTTCTAATGATTGTTGTTTCTTAGGTACACCTATCACATAAAGCATTATACTATACTTTTTATTAGTTATATATAACTCATAATTATCCTCATCTTCAAATACATATACCAAATAGTTTTTATATTTAGTTTCATTAACTTGAAACACTTTTAATAATTTTATGTTATTTATTTCTTTCATATTATCGCTCCTTTTCATCTAATAATTCTCTAGGTATTTCAAAGTAGTTTAGGTCATCTTGATATATAAACTTATCAACCTTTGGAAATGTTTGTTTTAAGTTTTTGCAATATCTTATTAGACTTTCATAACTTGAAATATTAACCTTTTCAATTAAGTTTTTAATATTAACTTTATTCATATAAATTTTACCCATATTTTCCCTCTTTTATGTCTATAAAATATCTTTGATATTGTCTATATCATTTTCTATAACAGATATTAATGCTCCTATAATTTTCTTATCTTCCTCAGTATAATTATGTATAAATCCATTATAATAATCATTAAATAGTGTTCTTGCATTTTCAAATATATCAAATAATAATCTTTTTACTTCATAACTCTCCATATTATTTACACCTCTTCATCTTCAACTTTTACGTTTTCTTCAATAAGTTCAATATTTCCATTATGGTCATCATATAACTCAACACCATATAAATATAAATTATCAAACAATTCATCTGCTTTATCTTCTGCTTCTTGTTCATTCTCTGCTATAATTTCAAATTCATGATAATAATTTCTAGACACACCTACTTTATACTTGTTCATATTTACACCTCTTTTAAAATTCTATAATTATAACCACCCATAGTATTTTTAAATATTCTAATAAGCTCATCATAGTTATCTTGTTCATTATCTCTTATTTCTTGAATTATCCCCATTAAATTTTTTGTATTATCAATAATTTCATTAGGTTCAATATCCCACTCATCTAGTTGTCTTTTAAGTTCTTCTCTCATGTATTTTTCTAGGTCGTCAATTCTTCCAATTATTTCATCATCATTATAAATTAAATTATTCATTAGTTTTCACGCTCCTTTAATTTATTAAAAACATCTATTGCAGCACCTATTTGCTCATCAAAATCTAAATGTTCAAAATACTCCTTATAATCTTCATAATTATCATATACATAAGTTTCAATTAACTCTCCATTTATATAAGTTAAAATACTTTTATCTGGTATATTTGCACTAACTTGCACTTCACATACCTCATCATCAGTAATATCATAAGTTGAATATGCTATACCTAAATTTTTTATATTTTCATAAAAAGTTTCATTGTTTATTTCACTATCTTCTCCAAACTCACGCACATAATACTCATTTACACTATTTTTTATAGTTTCTAATATATCTTTCATAACTAACTCTCCTTTTCTATTAATGATATAAATAATAATCTATCAATTCATTAATTTTATTTTTTAGTTCATCATCATTCTCAATTTTTTCTGTTATTTTATCTATTTGTGCATCTGATATACTTTCTAAGTAGTTTAATTCTCTTAAATCATCATTATTTGAATATACATAATCATTTATACTATCAATTCTGTTTTCTATATAGTTGCAAACATAATCTCTTAAATCTAATTCCATAGTCTACTCTCCTATCTCATACTTATATTTTCTAAAAGGTAAATTTTCACCAAATAAAATATATTCCATATTTCTCTCACCAGTTGCAAAATCTATATTTCCAGTTATCATTGTCCTAGAAACATTACAATTATATAATTCTTGTATTTTCTTTTGTATCTCTTTAATTATACTTTTACAATTCTTTCTAACTTTTAAATCAAATTTCTTTTCATTTTCTACATATACATTAATTATCATACTATTTACACTCCTCCTAATATTCCCAATAATCATTTTCATAATCTTCTACATAGTATTTATCTTTATATTTTAAATACAATTCCTTATTTGTTGGTACTAATTTAATACTCCAATAATCCTCAATTAAAGGAATTAAATCCTTATTTTTAATTTTGTAATTTTTTAAAGCATTATATAATCCCCAATTTTCATCACTATCACACCAGGACATAGCAGTTTCTCTCCAACCTTTCATTGATTGAACATACATTCCCCAAGTTCCACCTTGATAATCTTCTACACCTCTGTAATATTGCATAATCTAACTCCTCCTAATACATATCTTTATCATAACCAAAAGTATGGTCGTCTATTAAACTTTGAACGTATTTTCTTTTATTTTTAACCTTATCTGGTCTAAACTGAAAACCATAGTCTAAGTATTCTTTTAAGAAAGCATAAACGTGTTTTGCTGTTGTTGTCGAATAATCCCAATCTCTACCTAATGTTACTAATTGATAACCGTCTTTGTTAATTATTTCTACCACTTTACTATCATAACTTTGCAAAACATGATGTACTTCTCCATTAAATTCTCCATATAAATGGAATTGATTTCTATTTAAAAATTGTTCTACTTTCATAATTTACTCCTCCTAATAAAAACTACACTCGTCTATTATGTCATAAACGTCCATGTCATAAATTTTATCTACATTTTTAATACAATATCTAACTAGTTATTCTATTGTAATTTCTGAACTCTTCAAATATGCTCTTTCTGTTGTATTATAAATTAATTCTAGTTGTTGTTCTGTAAGTTCTTTATCTTGTTGGCACTCTATTTCATTACATATATCTAAATCCAATAAAGTAATACCCCTTTTTTCTAAGTCTTTTATTATTTCCTTATAGTTTTCCATTTTATTCTTCATAATTAAATTTCTCCTTTTTCTACAAAATAGTCATATAATGCTTCTTGTTCATCTTGTGTGTACATTTTATTAAGTTTTTCACTTGCTTTTTTACAACCTTTATAGGCTTTAAGACACTCTTTTATATTATCATAACCAAACATATTAGCGAATTCTTGTATAGTGTCATCCTCGCTACCTATTACACAATCTTGGTAGCATCTAGCATCACTTAATACACAAGCCAACACACTTTCTTTTGTTATTTTTACAAACTTTGGATTGCATTGATAAGTAAATAAATATTCCCCATTTTTATTTGACAACTCACAGTTGTATTTCACGTGTTGAGGTGTGAATAAGTCAATATCGCTTTCACTTCTACTGTAATTAAATTTTGTTTCATATAATAATTTGTTAATATTTTCCAATTTTTTATCCATATTTTATCCCTCCTATACCTATTCTATGGACTTGTTAGTCTTGGAAACTAACAAATCTAGAAACACTTCACCCAATTAGATCCGTTTCATGCTCCTAGATTTATCAGTTTCCACTGATAAACCGTGCTTGCTTACAAAGTTTACGGCAATACTTAAAAGGTTTTATCCTAGGGCGTTCTATCACTGTCATAGCCCTAATACAAAGTTATTCCTATTAAGTCCCGTTTCTATACTCTACATATATTACTCACAAGCATCGGCGACTTGACTAAATGTCGTTTGCTTATTTTCACATTATAGTACTTGTCAAATATCAATCTTTATATCTAGACAGAAGTCACTCTGTCTACTGTCTTTTATGGTGTAGTTTAACCGATTAATTTTTTTTGGCTCTTCGTTTGTTGTTGTATACATTGTATCATATAAATTTTATAATGTCAATAACTTTTTTAACTTTTTTAAAATTTATATTATTTTATTTTGTCAATTTTAAATTTCGTGCTTTCCTTAGTTCCTTGGTAGGATTAAACTAGTCCGTATACACACGCCACCAACTCGTTGACATATTAATGATAACATATAATTTTTATAAAGTCAATAACTTTTTTAAAATTTATATAATTTTTAATATTTTTGTTTTTTCTAGGTTGTTTGTTTCTAGGTGCTCTGTCCTGTTGACAATATAATCTTATCATAAACGAAAAATAATGTCAATAACTTTTTTAAAATTTTTATAATTTTTATTATTTACTATAATTAACCTTTTATCTAAAAATAAAAAAGTTATCAATAAAACCTTAAAATCTCCCGAAATAGACTTATTTACGCGTGAAAGTGTTTTTTATATATTATATATAAATAGTTTAGATAGTAGTATTAATATACTTATATATTGACTATAAAAAACCTATTTTGTGAAAGTTATCAAAGATATGGGGAAAAATCAATGTTTTATTAATAACTTTTTTATAATTGACCTATAACATTAATAACATTAATAATATTAATAACATTTTTATAAACTTTGAATAAACAAACAACTGTTCGTATTAATTAATTATAAAAAAGTTAAAAAAGTTATTAATATAAAAACATGGGGGGTGGGGTTTGAATGGTGTGTTTTGTACACAAAGACTTCGTGTGTGTTGTGGTGTTCATAAACCTACAAAAAATCTCTCTACTAAAAATTTTTAATATCTACCAAAAAATCTTGAAATAAAATCCACCTCCCTCTATAATATCAAAAGGGAGTTGAGGAAATGGGAAAATCAATTAAAAATCAAATACCTTGGACTAAGGAGCTATATAATAAGTTCGTAGGTGATGCAATCTTGTCAGACATTGAACTTAAGGTATTACATGCTAGAGTATGGGAAAGAGATAAATGGACTATTACTAAAATGGCTTTAGAGTTCCATGTTTCTAGAACTACTATTAACAATACTATTTCTAGCATTAGAAAGAAGTATGACTATTTACAATATAGTAACCCTACTTTCTACCCAAAGAGAGTTACTACCCTCATGGAGAAGAAGCAAATGGTGGATAAAATGTGTACAAAAAGAGTGTAAAGTTAGGACTTTACCTCTTTTTTATTATGAGATAATAACTACAGAAAGGAAGGGAATTTGATGTACGGAATGAATTATAATCCTCAGATAATGAATTATGATAGACAAATTCAAGAGGAGAGGAATAAGATTGCAGAGTTAGAAAGACAAAAGATGCAAACACAATATTCTCAGCCTACGATACTTAACCAGACTATTCAAACAGGTCCAGGTGGACAAGGTATTAGATATGCTGAGAGCATAGACGATGTAAAACGGGAGATGATATTTGTAGATACTTTGTTCGTGAATAAAGCATTTACTAATATGTGGTATAAAACTCCGACAGGTAGTGTTAAGACTTATCTTCTAGAAGAGTTTATACCTAAGGATGAGAAGGACTTGCAGATTGACGCATTAAAGAAAGAACTAGAAGATCTTAAGAAGGAGATAAGAAATGAACCAAATAAGTCAAGGGATAATACAGCAACTAAGGGCTCAGTATCCCAACCAATACAACCAACTGGAGCAAATGAAGAAGAATAGTACTCCAGAAGCAATGCTTAGGAACACTTTAGGTAAACAAAGTCCTGAGCAAAGACAAAAGCTTTATACTTTTGCAAGAAGGTTTGGTTACTCTGATGAGCAGATAAACCAAATAGAAAACCTACTTTCAAGTTAGGTATCAACACATAGTGTTTGATATATAGATTTTAGGAAGGTGGTGAGATATATGAACGGAAACGGAATAATTCCAACAGTAGACATCGGTGCTAACAACGGTAACAATGGCTGGGGTGGTAATATGGGAGAGTGGATCTTAGGTATTATCGCTTTAGGTATGTTAGGTAACGGTGGCTGGGGTGGATTTGGTGGCTTCGGTGGTGGAGCAGGAGCTGGTATGATGTATGAGTTCCCATGGCTATTAAACGGTCAACAAGGTATTAATACTAATACTAACAATGGTTTTGATACTTTACATTTGTCAAATCAAATCGAAGGTGTACGAGATGGTGTAGCAAGTTTAAGTAATCAACTTTGTAACTGCTGTGCAGATATGCAACAAACTGTTTCAAACGGTTTCTACAATTCTGAGATAGCTGCTGCTAATAGACAAATGGCTAACATGAACCAAAACTTCAGTAACCAAATCGCAACACTTCAAGGATTTAATGGTTTACAAAAATCATTAGATAATTGCTGCTGTGAAAATCGTCTAGCAACTTGTCAAACTCAAAACATAGTTCAAAATGAAGGTAACCAAACTAGATTTGCTGATGCTAATAATACTAGAGATATTATTACTAATGCTACAGCTAATACTCAGGCTATCCTTGATAAATTATGTCAATTAGAGATAGATGCTAAGAACGATAAGATAAGTGATCTTGAAAGACAAAACTTAATGTTAAGTCTAGACAAATCTCAAACAGCTCAAAATGCATTCATTGCACAAGGGTTCGCTAATGAGGTAGATCAATTATACAATAGACTTTCTAGTTGCCCTGTTCCATCAACTCCAGTATATGGACGTACTCCAATATTCACTTGTAACAACAATGGATGTGGATGCAACGGATCAAGTCAATTTATTTAAGCAATGGTAGATTACTACTAGCCTGATAACAGGAACTTGCTAGTTTAACGGTACTTAACAGTACTTAACGGAGGATAGCATAGTTCTATCCTCTTTTATTTAATTATTCAAAATTCACAATTAAATCTAATTTTTTGCATAAAAACTGCAAAATTTAACATTAAATTGTTGAAATTATGTAATTGAAAGGAGAGATAATATGATAGAGAGTGTACAAGAATTACCTTTAGCTCTAACTAATAACTCAAGTGCTATAACTTTTACAAATGATACAATAAGAACTCGTAGTGCTTGTCAAAACAACTGTAATGGATGGTTGTGCCATAATCAAGGTAATCCATTATACCAAATAGTAAAAGGTGGTTACTATGAAGTAAATTTTAATGCTAATGTTTCAAGTGCAACAGCAGGAAGTGTAGCTTTAGGACTATATCAAGATGGTGTTTTAGTACCAGGTACAACTGTTACAACTGAAATAACAACTGTTGGAGTTCCAGAAAATGTTTCATTTTCAAAAACTATAGAAGTTTGTTGCAGAGCAGATGCTAATATAACTGTAGCATCAGTACCAAGTGTTCCAAACTTATCAACAGGTGTTGCAATAGAAACAGAAACACCAATAATTCAAAGTGCTAACTTTACAATAAAGAAGTTATAATATGAGATGTATTAATACAATAGATAATTTATCTTTACTTTTACAAGTAATAGATTTAGAGATATTGTTGAAAGATTATAACAATAAAGACTTAATGAGAGAGTTTCAGCATCAGAATAAAGATTATTTGGAAACTATTATAGACCAGAATAAAGAAATAATCAGACTTCTAAAAGAAGGGAAGTGATCCTGTGGAAGAGATAATAAAGAAGGTTGAAGATTACATTGAAAAGAAAGGTAAACAAGAATTCCATACTGTGGATAAGGATGAATTGTTTAAAGTTGTAGATATTTATAAAGACTTAAAGGAGGTAGAAAATATGAATGGATATGGAAATGAATATGGTAGAGGATATGGAGCATACAATGCTTATGGTAACTATGGTGAATATGGTCGTAGAGGTGTAGATGCTAAATATAGAGCATCAGGTTACATGGATGGTATGAGAGGAAGCTATGAAGCTTACGAAGAAGATAGAAACGAGTTTAATGCTCGTGGAAACTACGGAGCTAAGGAAGATGGCTTAAAAGATTTGGAAAGTATGCTACACTATAACTACAAGTTAATGAAATACATTAAAGAAACAGCAACTTCTCCAGAAGAACAAGAAATTGTAAAGAAATATTTTAATAAAGCTAAAGAATTAATGAATTAATGTATAGATATTATAATAGAAATCCTAAGAATAGGGATATTGAAGATTGCGTAATTCGCAGCTTGTCTTTGCTTACTGATAGAAGTTGGGAAAGTGTTTATAGAGAACTTGCACATTTCTCCTCTAAAGATGGATATATGACAGATAATGTAGAATTCGTAGAGGACTATCTAGATGATAGATACCCTAGAGAATGTCATTATTCAAAAAGTGTTGGAGAATTCGCAGAAGAACATCCGTTTGGTAAATATGCTGTTACAATGAATAATCATATAACAGCAATAATAAATGGAGTTATTTATGATACTTTTGATCCGTCAGAAAGAATTATGAGATGTGCATGGCTAATAGATAAAGGCTAGAAATAGTCTTTTTTATTTTAGGTATTTACAAAATTTATTTTTAGAGTTATAATTATTATGTTAGGGTAACTATGTTTTTTCATTAGGTGTTCACCACTCCCCCTTATAACTATGTGTGATACTATTTTTTGGTTATTCTAACTGCTCCTTTTTATTCGGTAGATTAAGTGCACTTAATCTACTTTTTTGTTTACTTTTAATAAAATATATTATATAATAAATGTGAGTATTAATATTTATATTTTAGTACTCGGTTGCATCATCAATTCCATTTCAACTGGTTGGGAGTATTTAATACTCCCTTTTATTGTTGTAAAATTTTTAAATATGGTATATAATTTATATAGAAACTGGTGGTGAAGATATGGAAGAATTAGAAAAAATAAAGAAGAATGTTAAGAAAAAACAAAATGTTCTTCTAGATTTAATTAAGAATGATGACAACTTAAAAAAGAAAGAAAATAGAGAACAAAGGATGTCTTATATATCACTTGCTACTCTATTTATGGAAAAATTTGATGAAAATATTAATAAGACTTCAATAGAGATGAATAGTACTATACCTTTAGGTGTGGATACTTGGAAGGAATTCTTAAACTATCCTGTAGTTAGAAAATATATTCAATCGTTCAGAGATGAAAAGATTATGAATGTTGCTGATAAAGGACTTATGGATGGTGATAAAAATGCTGTTAACATTAAGAAGTCTATGGAAAATAGAGGTCCAGCTATTAATAATTCAAACATAATATTGATTAGAATTCCTGAAAAGGTGGATTTTGACTAATGCATGTTGATGATTTAGTTTTTAAAGGTTATTCTGATGATGGATATAAACTATATAAATGTCCTCTATGTGGTGGAGAAATTAAAGTACATGAGAGCGTGTTCTATGGTAGATGTGATACTTGCTTAGCAACTCTTATTGATTATAAACCTGCCCCTCACCAAGTTAATTTTCATAAATCAAAAGCAAAATTTAGATTAAATATTGGTGGGTATGGTTCTGGTAAAACTACTATGGGAGCTGATGAAATTTCAAACCATGCATTTGATGTAGCTAATGGTAGAACTCTTATAACAGCTCAGTCATTACAACAAGTTAGAGAGGCTGTACTTCCAGAATTAGAGAAATTTTTACCTCCATGGTTTATACTTAAACAAACAAAAACTCCATTACCAAAATATACATTGACTAATGGTCATGAGATTGTAGTATATGCAAGTAATGATGAAGAAAAAATAAGGTCATTGAACCTTACAGCTTTCTGGATAATAGAAGCATCTGGTGTCGCATACAATATTTTTACACAATTACAAACTCGTTTGAGAAATAGGGCTGCTGTTGTTAAAGATAAAGCTGGTTATGAGATAGAACATAAGTTCATGGGTATTGTAGAAAGTAACCCAGAAGAAGGCTGGATAAGAGATGAGTTCCTATTAAGGTCTGGTAAGATATTTGCTAGTAAAAGTGTAGATACATCGTCTTATGATAAACTTAAGACTAAAAGACCTGAAAGTTCATACCATTCATTCTTATCTGCATCTGTTGATAATAAATACTTGCCTAGCACATTTATTGCAGATACTTGTGTTGGTAAGAGTGAAAAATGGATAAGAAAATATATTTATTGTTATCTTGAAGTCAAAGAGGGTGCTGTTTATCCTGAATTTGTAGATAATATAGTTGATCCTTTCCCTATACCAAGCAACTGGTTAAGAATATTTGGATTTGATAAGGGTTGGTCTGATGCTACTTGTTTATGTTGTGGTGCTATAGATCCAAATACTGGAATATGCTATATCTATGATGAATATTATGAAAGTCAAAAAGCAATAACATTCCATGCTAGAAGAATTAAAGAAATGGTTGATGGTGTTAGAATGTATAAAGGAATACAAGCCGATCCATCAGTAAGAAATAGGAATGATAGAGATGGTGTTAGTTATCAACAATACTTCTATCAAGTCAGTGGTATTTGGCTAGAAGAAGGAAATAATGATATACAAGATGGTATAGATAGAGTAAGAGATTTTATGTATTTAGGAAAACTTAAATTTTTTACAAGTTGTGTTAATCTTAAAGAAGAAGCTGGTAAATATGTTTGGAAAACTGATAAAGATGGTATTCAATCAGATGACCCAGTAGATAGAAATAACCACTTGATGGATGCATTAAGGTATTTGTGTATGGGTTTACCATTAGACTTCAAGGAATGTTATAGTACAGATAGACTTGAACTTGTTTTAAATAAGGATACATTAATAAATAGACTTAAACCTGATACAGATATAAGTGATTTTCTGTCTGAGGGTGAAGGTGGAGCATACGGAATAGGTATGTATAATCTTAATTAGGAGGTGTTATTATGGAAGATAAAATAAAAGAATTAACTGAAAAAGTTGATAAACTTACATTAACAATTAATGAGCTAGAAAAAAGAATACATGATTTAGAAACTGGTTCATTAGGAACTGGAGTTTACTTAGATGGCACTCCAGATTATGTAAAAGAATATATCAATAAGGATGGTGAATAATAATGGAAGAAAAAGAACCAAAAATAATAAATATGTCTGATGAGCTTGATAAAGCAAAACCATATTTAGCTAAATTTGAAAAGGCTAAAACATTTAATAGTTCTAGAAAAAATGCTTATGCTGAAAACATGGCTTTCTATCAAGGAAACCAGCATTTATTGAAAAAATTTAGAAATGATACTCCATGGGTAGTAAACATGAATACTCCTTATGCATCAGTTGCTATAGATAATCGTGTTGCATCATTATTAGCAAATGATTATATTGGAGAACTTTTACCTTTAGGAGTAGAAGATGTAGAAAATGTGGATAAACTTTCCGAGGTTTATAAAAGAGAATGGAAAAGACTTAACATGGATGACATTGTGCGTGAATGTATAAGTACTTGTGCTGTTGTCAGAGAAGGATATTGTCACATAGTTCTAGATAAAAATGGAACAGTAGGAACAAAAGGTAAAAAGGTTTTAGGTAAATTAGAAGCATATAGTATTGAACCTGCTAGAATTTACATAGATCCTAATGCAAGAAGTCTTAAAAAAGCAAGATATATTTTTGTTACTGATAGAATAAGTAAAGAAGAATTGGAAGAAAAATATCCAAAGTTAAAAAATATAGAAGCTATTGCAGATAACTATACTCCAGAGGATAGAGGAGAAGTTTACTATGATAATGACTATACAACTGAGCAAGAAGATGTAAAAACTGTAATAACTTATTATGGAAAGAAAAAAGGTGGAAAACTTTATAAAGTTGTTTTAGTAAGTGGAATTATTGTTGAAGAAAACGAAATGAAATTTCCAATATTCCCTATAGCTCAAATAAGATGGAAGAAAGCTGCACAAAGTTGTTATGGTTTATCATTAATGGATGACGTTTTGTCTTTACAAAAGGCTGTAACATCTATAGAGAGTGCTGTAACAAACACTGCTATTGCTTATGCTGCTCCTAGTATGATGGTTAGAAAAGGCTGTGGAGTTGATCCTAAAGTAGTTGCTAAGGCTAATGGTGCTCCAGGTGTAGTTTATGCTGTTGATGGTAACTTAGACAATGCAATTAAACCAGTAGTTCCACCTCAAATAAAACAAGAAACATTAAACATTAAAAATGACTACATTACACAAATTGATAAGATAACAGGAAATACACAACAATTCCTAGGAAATGTAGGTACAGCTGGTAATACAAAGAGTGGTACAGATAGTGCAATTAGTAGAGCAACAATAATAGAAAACAAAGTATTATCTAATATAAAAGAATTTGTAGAAGATGTTACTGAGATATTAATTGAGTATATTAAGAGAACTTATGCTGGTGAGGAATTATCATATAATGATGGTAAACAACCAGATGGTAAATATAAATTTACAACAGTAAAACTTCCAGATGAAGAAGATATGAAGGACAGTACTAATTATAACTATTACATAGAACTAGAAACAAAGACACCATATAATAGAGAAAAACAAAAAGATTTATTGTTAGAAATTTTCCAATTAGAAAGACAATATGATGCCCCAGTTAAAACAGTTACAGTTAGTGACATTATAAAGAATTCTGATATTGAAAGAAAAGATGAAATAATTGCTAGATATAACACATTAACATTCCAAGATGCAGAAACTAAAGCAGATGCAATTACACAATTATATCAATCAGGAATGGAAGTAGGAGTAGATCCAGAATTATTACAACAAGCTATGGCAGAGATTATTGCAAATCAAAAAGATACTCCAGCTGTTCAAGAAGTTTTACAATTTATAGAACAAGCAACACAACAACAAATTGAACAAGCTAACCAACAAATGGATGCTGCTACAGAAACATTAATGGCTACACCACAAGGACAGGCTGATACAAATGCTCTAGCACAACAATTAGAAGGTCCAGAAACAACAATGTTAAATCAGATGGAAATACCAAAAGAAGCATAGAAATATGCTTTTTTCAATTTATTGTTTACATTTTTAAATTTTTATTGTATAATGTTGTTGATGAGATAGGAATATTTCAGATTAGTCATATTTAGAACTCGTACCATAGCGAGTTAAAATAATTATGTGAAGAAGGGAAGATAAATATGAACAATGAGTTGAATACTGTAGAAGATATTGATGCTATGTTAGATAGTCAGTTTAATATCACTGATACTTCTAGTATAGATGTAGATAACGAAGAAACAGATGGAGATGTAACTAGTTCAGACACAGAAGAAGATGAAAATCTAAGTCCTGAGATGAATGAAAACATTGAAGATGATGGTAACGAAAAAGATACTACTAATGAAGAAACAGAAACACAAACACAAAATTCTGATAGTAAACCTAGTGCAGATGATAAAAAAGAATTTGCATTTAGTAAGATTAGAAAAGAAAATTCAGATTTAAAAAATCAATTAAATCAGAAAAATGAGGAAAGTGAATTTTTAAGTAGAATGGCTGCTCAGTATGGATATACTGATGTGAAGAAATTCCAAGCAGATTATGAAAAAGCAAGACTTGAACAAGAAGCAAAAAACAAAGGTTTAGATCCTGTACTTTATGCTCAGTTACAAGAAAGCAATAGAAGAATTGCTGAGTTGGAGCAAAAACAAAAGGAAACTGAACTTGTTAATAAAGCTGCTAATTTCAAGAGTGCTGTGGATAAAGCTGTAGCTGATTATAATCTAGGTGAAGATGGAAGAAATGAAATTTTCAATAAATTAGAAGAAGCAGGTTTTTCTGTAGATACTTTACTAGAAATTCCAAATCCAGAAATTCTTATTAAAGGTATATTATCAGATAAAATCGCAGAACTTTCTAAACAAAAACAAATTGATAAATTGTCAAATTTAGATAGTATAAGCGATGACAAGCACACTGGTTCAGCTTCTAGTGATAGTTTATCTCTAGATGAATTAATTGCTAAAGAAATGAAACAGTATAAGGCCGATAATTTTTACAATTAGGGATTAAGAAAGGTTAGGTGTAAATATGGCTGCTGCAAATACTACATTGGCTGTATTACAAAGAAATGGTATTAGCCAAGCTGAATATTGGTCAAGAAGAATATTAGAAATGATCAAATTGGAAAAATCAAATTTCGTATTTAGTGAATTAGGTACTGAGGTTGCAATTCCTTTACATGAAGGTACTAAAACATATACAGTTCGAAGATATAATCATATTCCTTATGATAATCAAGGAAAACACAGATTAACAGAAGGTGTTGCTCCAACTGCTTTAAAACCAGAAGCACACAAAGTTAGTGGTGTTGTTAATCAATATGGTGTTGTAATGGAAGAAACAGATGTTGCTGCTGATGTTCACTTTGATAACATTAAAACAATTTATCAACCTGAATTAGCAAGACACGCAGCAGAAGTTCGTGAAAGAAACATAATTGAAAGTTTTTCAGATGCTTCTGAATATTTTGTAGGTGTTGGAAACACTGGTGTAAATGATCTTGATGCTAGTGATGTTTTAACACTTAAAGATCTTAGAGTTGTTTCATTATCTATGACTAATCACAATAGAACAGGACACAGAAGATTTGGTGGAGATTTCGCTGTTGTTATGCATCCAAATGTAATGAATGATTTACTAGATGATCCAGTTCTAGAAAAGAAATTGTTAGTACCTGGTGGTGAAAATACTCCTATTAAACAAGGAACTTTAGCTAAATATAAAGCATACGGAATGCATTTTATGGATAGTTTAATTTGTCCAGTTGCTGCAAATTCAAGCGATGTAAACATATACACTTCTTATGTTTTAGGTAGAGATCCTTATATGGTTATTAAATTAGGAAATGGAAATGTTAAGTTCTATGATACAGGATTTACAGCTGATAAAGCCGATCCACTAGCACAAAAAGCTACATTTGGTTATAAAATGTGGACTGGTGCTAAAGTAACAGATCCAGTTTCAATTACAAGAGTTTATTCTGCATCTGGATTTGATGTTTATGTAGATGACTGGTCAGGCGATGTTGCTGGTCAACCTGCTTCACAAAACTAAGAAATTTGATATTATAAGACTATTGAAAAATAGTCTTTTTTGTTGTATAATGATAAAGAGGGTTTACAACTTTGTAATTAACTGCTATAATAAAATGGAAGGAGAAATGGAATATGGAAGATTTAGAAAAGAACAAACCAGAATTAACTGATAAAGATTTAGGTTTAGGTACTGAACCTGAAAAACCTAAAAAAGAAAGTCAAAAGTCTAATACAAAAGAAACAAATAAAAGTGTTAAAAAAGCAGATGATGCTCTTAAAAATGCTGCTGCTACTGCTGCTCTTAAAGCTGCAATAGATGCTAATAGTGAATTAAGTATGAAAGAAGCAGAAAAAATTTACATAAAAGAGAAAATGAAATTCATGTTAGATAAGTGTAAGAAAGACAAAGTCGTTAAATTTAGAGGAGAAACAATATATGCTCAATTTTTCGGTAAGGAATATACATTCCTTTATAATGCCATACCTGTAACAATTAAATTTGATGGTTCAATACAAGAATTCCCAGAATTTATTTACAATAAAATTATGGAAAAAATACATGAAGTATCAGAGAGCAATACTCCAAAAGAAGTAATAGAAGACAGAAGAGAAGCATAGTTTTAGTTTATAGTATTGTTTACTATAAACTTTTTTTATGTTATAATTATTATAAAGAAGGTGATTATATGACATTAGCAAAGATTATGGATAATTCTGCAATTTTTACAGATGAAAACTTTTCTGTAGAACAGATAGTAAGTATTGCTAATAGAGCAATTTCTAGAATTAATGCAGAATGTAAGACCTTATTTCCTTTTTATGCAGACACAACAAGCGAATACACAGCAATTCCAGCTGTTTGGCAATATGATATGATAAGTCCATACTTATCTTATGGTATAAAGATGAATGATAGTTCTTTATCAGAAGCAAATTTATATCTTGATGAATTTTACAAAGCACTTAATACTTTTAAAGACAATATAGGTTCTCTAGTTGAAGCTTATGAACAAGGAGATACTGAAAATGGTCTTTCTGGAGAGTATATAAATAGTATAGGTTATGGTGGAGTTTACGGTATAGATACATCTAATGCTATAAATATGGGATTTTTTGGAAGTAACGGTAATGGTGGCTCATACTAGAAAGTAGGTGAATAAAAATGGGAAAATACCAAACATATAGAGGAAACTCTGAGAATAAGTTGTTTTATCTTATAGACCAATTAGATGGTGGTATTAATACGGATTTTAGTGATGATGGTAGTGCAGATAATGAATTTAAGTCAATAGTTAACTTTAATATGGATAAAAGAGGTTCTCTATATAAACGAATGGGATTTGGTAAACTTAATGCTGTTTCAGAAATTTTTGCTAAGTTTAGCGAAACTCCAGAAGTTAAAAATAAGACAGAAGAAAACCCAAATCCAGAAGATTATAATGATAACATAGTTTATATGAAACTGTTAATAAATGACAATAACTGCTTTAGGAATTTATCAGCATTTACAGGTGATAAAGCTTATAGAAAATATCAACAATTATATGGTGCTCAAAACAATTCATTTAAACTATTATTTATAACTACAAATAATCAAACTAATAAATCTAAATCATGGTTATATTCTTGTACACTTCCAGAATTGGAGTATGATCAAGAAGGAGATCCTACAGATACAGAAACAATAATACTTACTGAGGATATACAAGAACTACCAGTTGTATTCAAGTGGGATAGAAACTTAACAAATATTAATACAATAGAATTCTTTGATAAAATATATTTTACAAATAATAATAAAGGTCTTGTTTGTTTTGATAGAACTAATGATACATTCTCTTACTTTGGTTCTAATATAGGTTCTGAGCCAAACAATGCTTATAAACCAAGTCCAATGGAAATTAGAAAAGTAGGTTTCAATGTTCTAGGTGATGATCCACTACATTGGGTAGATTATCAAGGATTATCTACAGACAGTATTCAAGGTATTTATTTAACAACAACTGATAATAAACCTACAACTGTAATTCCTAGTGTTGGTAAGTTTAGAATTAATGTATTATATACTGGTTCAGATAGTGGGTTTGATATAACATTCAAAGAAGGAGAGTATGAAAGAAGTGCTAGTGTTACTTTAAATACAGACTATAGTACAACTGGATTAAAATGTTATGATGTAACATTCACAACCACTCCTACAAGCAATGTTGAAATAAAGATAACTAAAACTGGTGCAACTATTAATGATTACTATGACTATTATGATGTAGGTGCTGTAGACCCAGAAGTTAAGCCTGTAACAAACCTTAATATTGGTGAGTATGAAATGTTAGAAATGTACAATAGAGCTGTATATTTCAAAGATGATACAATATGGTTTAGTGAATTAAATAACTTCAACTATATTCCAAACTATAACTATGTTTCACTACCAATAGAACCTACGGATAAGATAACAAAAATAATATTCTTTAGGAATGTTTATGTAATATTCACTAAGTTTAGAATATACAAGATGTCAAATGCTTTTGGAGATGCAGATTTCCAAGTAGTTCCTTTAAACTTAAGCATGGGATGCCATGCTCCAAATACAATAGTTCCTATAGAAAATGTATTATACTTTGCAAGTTCTAGAGGTATCTATCAATTAATATCAAGTGCTGCTTATGGTAATAGTTCTAATAGTATTACATTTGAGAATGTTAAAGAAATAGACACAAAAGTAAAAAGTCTTACATCAAATGTTACAATGTACTTAGGAGAACTAACTGATCCAGCTGTTAGATATAACGGTATTAGTGAACACTCTTATGCTATAAGATACAAAGACAAATATATGTTATTCTTCAATACAGCTTATGAGCAAGGAGATATTGCTGCACTTAAGAACTTAGATGTTCTAGTGTATAATTATGACTTAAAAGCATTTACTGAGATGAGGTTTCCAGAAAAACCTACATTTATGTTTATGGTAGATGGTGCTATTGAAGCATATTGTACAGTTCCACAAAAAGAAGAATACTCAGTAGAAGAAACACTTCTAGAATATAATTTTGGAGATACAGAAAATGGTATTGTAGAAGATGCATCAGGAAACGGTCATGATGCAAAAACAGTAGGAGATTTAATTATAAAACCAGGTATTGGTGTTAATCTTGATGGTAATAATAACTATATAAAAACTGGTGTAATTAGATCTGATTTTAACCTTAAGAATGGATTTAAAGTTTTAGCAAATACTAATATTGATAGTATAAATGATGCTTATTTATACAACTTAAAACAAGCAACTGCTACAGGTCAAGCTACTCCTCAAACATTTACTATATCAACTAATTGGGCTAATGGTTATAAGGCAGATTTAATTTGTAGAACCACTCCAGATAATATAAATAGAACAGTAACAGTAAATTATACATTAAAGTACTATAGAAGTTCAACAAGTATAAATAATAGACAAAGTGGTAAGTTCTTATTAAAAGATACTACAAATAACACAAATCTAATAAACGAAACTAATTTCACATTCGACTTAGGCTCAACATTAAGTAAAGAAGTTAAGACAGGTTCTTTTGTAATAAATCAAGGCGATACACAATATAGTCATAACTGGAAACTTACAGTATCTAGTTCATACCCAACTTATAGGACTAGAAGAGAAAAGGGTGCTAATACTTCATTTGATGTTGTAAAGAATTCTCAATTTTCTAACTTGTATGGTATAAGAATTGTAGGTACAGCTGTTGCTACTGATACAGGTTGTAGAATAACTTATACTCCTTATGGGCATTGTGCTAACTATGGTTCTCTTTACATAGGTGATAGAGATTTATATGCGTTTATAAACGGTACACAACATAATCATAGAACTCCTACTATTAATAACGATGGTAATGGTGCTAAAGATTACAGTGGTGGTCAACAAACACAAGATATAAGTTATAACGGACAACCAACAATTTCTATTGATGCTAGATGGAACATAAGAGCAACTATAGGTAGTACATATCAAGAGAATGTAGAAATAGATGCATTTAATTTCACACTACCACTTAGTAAAAATGTACAAGAAACTACATGGCATTCGTTCTCTATAAGTGGGAGCTACAATGTTGTTCTAGAACAAATGTTAAATTTAAGTTATAAAAACTTAGCAATAAAAATAAATAGTGCAAACAGTGTGGATGTTATTTGTAATAGTGAATACACTGAATTTACTACAACTATTAACAGTCAAATGTCATTGTTAGGAGAACACAATATAGAAGTAGATTATAACAAAACTGATAATGTTTATACAGTTATAATACTTGTGGATGGTGAAATATTTGGGCAGACCACTGTTCCACAAGACGCAATCGTAAATGCTAATAGAGATAGTTCAATTCTAGGATTAGGTATTACTGGGTATATTACAGACTTTAAACTATTACTAGCTGATAATAGAAGAATAATTGACTATGACTTTGATGCAGGTCAAGGGACTTATATTACAGATAAATCAGGAAATTCATTAACAGGTAACATTATAGGAACTGTGGACTGGGTTGTAGAAAATGGTATAAAATTTGATGGTAAAAACGGATATATAACTATACCAACACTAAGATCAAATATTCCATTTTCAAATGGTTATTCCATAGAATTTGAAGGTAAGTTTGCTAATGCAGAACAAATATCTAAAATAATAGATTTAGCTTCTGATTACAATACAGGAAGCTTAGGAGATTTAAAATGTAGTATAAATTGTGGTAAACTAGATAATACAAATAATATAACATTTGAGAGTTATGGTATATCTAAGAAAAGAACTAACATTACAGAAGGAAGTATTAATCTTTTAGAAAAACATAAATGGAAATATAATGTTACTGATAATGGTAAAAATTATGAACTAAACCTATACTGTGATGATATTCTTGTTTCAACAGATACATTTAACTATGGCGGTATATCAAATGTTATCAGAAGAAGTAACTTTATAGGTAAATCTAATAGACCTGGAGATGACTTATTCTCAGGAACATTGTACAACTTAAAAATTACAATAAATAAAAGTCCTAATCCAGCTCCAATTTATGAGAACGATATGTTTGAATACGATACATCCTATGACGACTTTGGTAAAGACATGGAAATAGAACTAGAAACAAAGGGAATAAACTTACAATATCCTATACATAATAAAAAACTTAAAAACATATTTATTAAAGGTTTAGGTGGTTATAGGTATAAAGAATTCTTCTGTGAAGTGTATGTAGACGGACATTTAGTAAATGATCCTTATAAATATAACTATACAATAGAAGAAGGAACAGGTACAGTTATCTATGATTACACTGAAATAAAAAATCTAAGTTTTGATGAGAAAATATCATTATTAGGGAATATGAGATTAGATAAAACTAAATTAGGAGAAAGTGCTTATCAGACTAAAAAACTAGTAATTCCTTGTAAAGGTAAAAACTTTTCATTAAAAATATATGGAATGAGTTCAGATTATTTGAGTATAGAAAGTTTTGGTTTCGTATGTAAACTAGGAAAGGTAAAAGAAGATTAAAGAAGGTGAATATTATGGAAGAAAATGAACTATATAATAGAATAGGTGAAACAGACTTAAACCCTACTTATAAAGATGGTCAGACTTACCAGCATACTGATATTAATCAGATGTTAGGTATATTAAAAACTGCTATTAATGAAAACTATTACGATATTCAAAGATTATTAAATGGTGGAAAAATTGTTGGAAATGCTAAGAAATTAGATGGAGCAACTCTTTCTAGATATATTGATGAAGAACTACAATCTGATGATAACAAAATACCTTCATCTCAACAAGCAAAAGCCTATATGGATGCACTATTTGCAGGATATAGTGCTCCTGTTAGGGGAGTAGACTATTGGACTGAAGCAGACCAACAACAAATCGTTAGTGATACTGCTAGTAACGTAATAGAAGAAATAACTCCTGATTTAGAAGAAGCATTATCTGCAAAAGCTAATATTAATGATATTCCTACAAAGATAAGCGACTTACAAAATGATAGTGATTTTCTATCTGAAAACAATTTACAAATGACCAATACAGGAACGGTACAAAACGAAACACAACTAGAAAATACAACTGGTTATAGTAGAGTAAATAAAATATTTGGTAATTCTAGCCAAGCCACTACGCCATCTCCTACTAATCCAGTTAGCGTGTATGTTGTTAAGGGAGATGTTAATTTAACTATTAAAAATGCTGACAACACCTTATCTAATACATTTTTGTTATCACTAGGAGATATAGAACTTTGTAAGGTAGGAACTTATAAAGATTATATATACTACCAAAACAATAAATGGTTTAAATATAAAAAGATTAAAAAATTTATTTTTAATGGTACAGAAAATTGGCAAATTACAAATTCTTCAAATGGTAAACGTTTTCAAATAGGTCTTAGCAATATTTTAGACACAACAGGAACTTCTACAGTAAGTGCAATACTTTCTAGTCATTTTAAAGCAGTTAGTGCTACAAACACATGGAATAATGTTGTAGGTATTTCTTATAGAAATCCAGATGTTAGTGGGTTATATATTTATGATGGTACTCATACAGTATTAGCTGATTTTAAAACATGGCTTTCTAATAATAATGTTACTGTGTATTGTGTTTTAAAAGAACCAGTAATTGAAGAAATAACTAATATCACCTTATTAAATCAATTAAATGCTATAAGAAATATATTGTTATACAACGAAGAAACAAATTTTGAAATTACAAGTTCAAATGCTTTACCTACTTTAGATATGGTATACGCAATTACTAATAGAGATTTTTATTCAAAAGAAGAAACAAATGACATAATATATAACACAAAATATGAGTTAAGTGATCAGATTAATAATAGCAATTATTATGATGAAATAACTTATGTAGAAGAAAGACATGACCATACAGATTGTTATATAGCAACCATCCCTAAATACGATAATGGTAATAATCAGATAAATGTTTATGTTGATAAAGATGACAATAAAACACCTAATGAATACGCTATATCTAATAAAACTACATTAACTACAAATGCAGGTTTAACCTATCAAAATGAGGGTGGTACTTGGAAACAAGGTATTGTTATAGGAAACGGACAAATATTGAACCAAGCTCCTAATGATATAACATATAGAGATGATAATGTGTATATAGGTTTTACAGAAGATAGACAATTATTAGAATTTCAAGCAAATCAAACAACTGCACAACAAATGTTAGATGCAGGTGTAAAAAATGCATTTTTAGTATTTTATAGGTACATGAATAATGGAGAACTAGAAGAACACACTGATGTTCCTAATTGGACAACTGAAAGTCCTCGTATGGATTTCGGTATAAAAGAAAATGGAGATATTATAATACTTGCTTGTGACGGTAGAACAGATAATAATGCAGGTTTAACTAATGAACAAGCCTTAGCTATTATGCAATCTAAAGGCTGTGTAAGAGCATGGCGTGGAGATGGTGGAGGCTCTGCTTCTTTAAATATTAAAGAAAACAAGGTTAATAGAAATATTGATGACAATGGTACGACAGATAGAAAAATAACTGTAAATTTTAATGTAAAAAAAGAAACTGTTAATGCTGAAAGAGCCGATATATATGGTGAAATATCTAAACAGAAACAGTTATTAAATAAACAAATAAGAAAAGATTTGCTTAATGTCATTTATGGAGTTGAATACCAAGAGGGTAAAATGTTTATGAGAATTAACAATAATTCGTTAAATAACCCTGTTGGAACAACCTATGAAAATATGATATTAGAAGGTATTTATAGACATGGAGAGACTGTCAGAGGTCTTAAAAACGATAACAATCAGTTGATAGGCTTTAATCTAAATAAAAATGGTATGTTTAGAATAGTAGTTGTTGCTTCATTTGAAAGCAATAGTGCTGGTGATAGATCTATTAAAATTACAAAAGGAGATACTGATACCACAGATTGGCAAGTGACAGTAGATGTTACAGAGACAGGAACACATTATAGACAGATTGTTTGTGATACAGTCGTTAATAATTCTACTGGTGCTGTAATGCCTATAAAACTATGGAGAAAAGGTCAAGTTGGAGATAGATGGCTAAAAATTACAGCATACTGTGAAGATTTAGGTAATGCTGAAAGTGCTTAGAAAGGAAACATAAACTATGAAAGAATATAAAAGTGAAGTAACTAGACAAGAGTTTGAAGATTTAAAAGGTAATGTCAAGGATCTGCATAAGATCTTTGACAATATCACAGATATTGCTATATCTACTGAGAAACTTGCTGTTGAAATGAAGTACATGAGAGAAGAACAAAACAAAACAGAGCAAAGACTTAAGGCTCTAGAAGAAAAACCTATTAAAAGATATGACAGTATTGTCAATTATATAATAACATCAGTTATAAGCCTAGTTATAGGTGCTGTAGCTGTAATGATTGGCTTGAAAAAATAAAAGAACTATGCTATAATTATGTTGTAATAACTTATTACAAATGGAATAAAATTGAAAAGGATGGTGTATGCATATGATAACAAAATCTCAAAATATAAGTGAACATTTTCACAGTACAGAATTTGAATGTCAACATTGTGGAAACATAAAAATTGATGAAAACCTAGTAAACAAAATGGAAAACATATTTAGTAAACTAAGAGCAAGTAAATGTATTATTTCAAGTGGTTATAGGTGTCCTGATTATGATATACAAATAGGTGGATTTGTTGGTCGCCATGCAGAAGGTTTGGCTGCTGATTGTTGCTATTATGATAAAGACGGAAATCCAATACCTTCAGGAATAGTATCGTGTGTAGCATGGGATTTAGGAGAATTAAATGGTATTGCTCCAACAGATACACCATGTTGGATACACTTAGATAACAGACAAAATGGGTACTATCATGGTGATGAAAGAAAAGGCAATGACAACTTTTGGGATAATCCTTATGACTATTTTGGTATAACAAAAGCAGAGGTTGCAAAATATACTGGAGAAGAAATAGGTAATAAAGATTATAGAACACTATTTAATTTGAATGTAAGATATGGAGCAGGAGATAACTACGATATAAAGAAAACTTGTGAAATGACAAATGACGGTAGAAAGAATGCTTACTTTACAGATGATAATGCTCCTGCAATTTATAAAAAAGGAACAGTTTATACTGCTTTAGAAATAATTAATAATGAATATGGAAAATGGGCTAAAACTCCTAGTGGATATGTATGTATAAAGGGCTCAGATGGAATAACATATTCAGAAAAGATATAGAGGTAATTAATATGAAAGAAGCTTTAATAAAACTATTAAAAGTAAGTTCATTAATATCTTTACTATTTGTTGTATCTTATGTTATATCAGTTTTTATGGGTATCAAAGATGATAAATTTACTGAAATGGTATATATGATCATAATTTTCTATTTTGGTACACAAGTAGGAAAGACAATGAATAATTAAGAAGTCTATATAATAGACTTTTTTTCTTTGTTGTGTTATAATTTATTTAAGGAAAGTAGGTGTTTTTTATGGCAAAAAGTGCAAAGGATTATGCAAGAGAACAGTTGGGAGAATTAGATTTATCATATCTAAAAGGAGAAGAAGATGCAGCAAATAAAACATACGGTACAACTAAAAGTTCACTACAAACTAATTTTAACAATCTAGTAAATCAAATAAATGCTAATAGACTAGATACAAGAAAGAACTTTAATACAGGTAGAGCAACAGTTGCAGAAAATGCTTACACAGCAAATAGACAAAATCAAGCAGACTTAGCTTCAAGGGGTATTGGAAGTAGTGGACTAAAGACTTTAGGTGAAGTTGGAAACAGAATGGAAACAGGTAAGCAATATAGTAATCTAGCCAATAAATTTTATAGTACAATGACAGACTTAGATAATACGGAGAAACAAAGTAGAGATCAATATAATATAGATTTACAAACAGCTAAGAATACTTTAGATAGTGCTTTAGCAGGAATTAACTCTAGAAGAGGAGAAGCACAAAATAACTATAATATGCAATTAGGACAACTAGCAGAACAAGTACAAGGTAGATGGGATGCAAATGCAAATGCACAAGCTGCTTTAGCACAAGCCCAGGCTGCTGCTGCACAAGCACATAGTGATGCTGTAGCTGCTGCTCAACAACAATTATCACAAGCTCAAAAAAGCCAATTAAAAGATATAGTAAATAGTGGTGCCGATGCAGACCACATGAGAGCAGCAATACAGTCTACATTTAGTGTTTCCCCAGAAATTGCTACAAAAGTTTTACAACAACTAGGTCTAGAACCTACAAAATCATTTAATTTTGATATTAACAAACCATATCAAGCTCCAACAATGAATGATTTATATGGAATGTTAGGAATAAGATAGAGGTGATATAAATGGCTAATAGAGGTAGAGAATATGCAGAAGAACTTGTAGGTGCTTTAGATAGAGGTGCTTATAATCAACAAAGAGATGTTGCAAAAGCTACATATAATACTAATTGGGAAAATGTACAAAACCAATATAAGAACTTACAAGATAAACTAAAACTACAACAACAAAGAGCAAATAGAGATTTTGCAGAAGGTTTGGTAAATGTTGCTGAGAACTCTTTCAACAGAGAAAGACAAGGTAGTGGAAACTTAGCTAATAGAGGTCTTTCTGCTAGTGGGTTAACAAATATGTTAAACCAAGCTGATACTGCTCAAAAAGGTGAAGATATTGGTAATTTACTTAAGACTGCTGGTGCTATTTCTGCTGATACTGCTGGTAAACTAAGTCAAGCAACAAGTAAAGCTGCTAGTGAAGAAACAGGACTTCTAGGAAAACTTGCTGATACTTTAGGAGATATAGGAGATGCTGAAACAGCATTACAAAATAGATATAATAATACACTAGCTGGTATAGCAGGTGCTATGGATGAGAGAGAAGCAAACAATGCACTACAAGCTGCACAAAGAGCTGCTAGAGGTGGTGGAGGTTCTGGTAAAAGCCAAGAACTTACTGATGCAGAAAATGCTTTGGATGAATTTTATAGAAAGGCTGCTATAAATGAGGTGCTAGTAAGTCCAGATATGAATGACCAACAAAAGGCAAATTATTTAGGAATTATGTTTGGTATAAATGGTAGTGGTAATATAGTTGATGCATATAATAGAAATGTAAATGCTACAAATGACTATAATACTAGACTTAATGAATTACAAAAAGCTGCTAATAAACAAGAAGCAAGGAATAGAAATGCTCAATATGTCTTAGATCAATACAATAAAAGACAAGAGTTACAAAATAGATACTTAGGTAGTAGGAATGAGGGGTTATATCCTTTGAATAATACTAATTCTCCTTATATTATTGATGATACAAACTTACTTGCTCCAAAAGTGTCATTTAACTATGATGATATAAATGCATTAAATAATTTTAAAAATCAAGGAATAACTTACGAGGATCTTGCAGAATTATTATATGGAAATAGATAAAAGAGGAAGGTGATACTGTGGCAAAAGGTTATTATGAAAAATTATATAATTCGTTAAGAGATGCAAATGCTAAAGCTGTAAAAAGTGCATCTTCTAGTACTAGTTCTGGTAAACAAGGTAGTTTACAAACAAAAATAGATAACCTTTCTACAAGAATGGAAGCTGCTGGTGTAGACACATCAAAAGCAAAAGATAGCAGAAATGCTGTTGAGAAATTCTTAGGACTTCCAGAAAATCAAAATGTTGTATTTGATATATTTGAGTTACTAAACAGACCACAACAAGCTCTATTTGGTGCTATAAATGCTGCACAAAAAGGTGAAGATGCTGGTGCTGCTGCATGGAGTAATTTCAAAGGAGATACAGAAACTAACTTCAAGGATATACTTACAGAAGCAGGTATGTCTGATAGAAAAGGTAAACTAGACGTAGCAGATGTTCTAGGCTTTGCAGGAGATGTTCTTCTAGACCCAATGGATTTAGCTGTTCTTCCTGTGTCTGGTGCTGCTAAAGGTGCTAAGGCTTTGGATACTGCAAGTGATACTGCTAAAGCAATTAAGGCTGCTGATAAAGCTACTGATGCTGCTAAGGCTGGTGTTAAGTTTAAATCGGCAAATGACTTAATATTTGCAGGTGCTGGTAAAGCAATAAAGAAAGGTGCTAAAGGATTAGACACAGGTATTGAAGCAACACTTAAAGCATTAGATAAATCACAAGGAATAGAATATGCTAATGTAGGAGCTAAGAGTGCTGCTAATTTAGGTAAAAACCTAACAAAAGAAGGTGCTGAGAAACTTGCTAAAGAACTTGGTAAGAATGTTAAGGATATAACAAAAAATAGTGTTGTAGGTAAACTGGAAACTTACAAGGATATTAAAGACCAAATTTCTAAGGCATTTAGTACTGCTGCTAGTATTCCTAAGAATATTAAAAACACTTTAAGAAAAAATAATGCTGATAGTGTTAGAGCTGCTAATGAGTTAAAACCTTTATATGAAAAATTAGGTAAAGACATTGCAGACTATGCTACAGATGTTGTAAACGATAGTGAGAAGTTAAAATATTATATAGACAATGGAATTGTAAAAGCTACAGATAGTGTTGACGATATGATAAAGAAAATAGCAGACACTACAGATAAAGACCTTTTAGATATTAAGGAAAAGATGTTCTTAAAAAGAGAAACAACAATGAATGACATTATAAAGGAAGCTAAGAATAAAAAACTTACCTATGCTGATGCTGGTGATGAAATAATTGGGAAACTTAATGCAATAGGTGATGATGTATCAAAGGCTGGTAGAGGTTTAGATATGTCAGTTTCAGTTGATAAAGATGGACTTGTAAAACTAGGTGAAGGTTGGTATATGGTTCATAATCCTTCTAGTAAACAATATAAGGCTATATCTAATAAATTTGGTAAAGAAATTGCTGATGAAATTTCTGGACTTTCGTTAGATGGTAATAAACTTGCTGAGCAAGTTACTAAAGTAGGAAACTATAGACCAGAGGATATAGAACGACTTGATAAATTGATGGCAAAATATAATAAGGACACAAGATTTCACGAATTATATAAGCAAACTGATAACATATTTAATAAAGCTAATGATGTTATAGATAAGAATTTTGGTACAAAACTTGTTGAAAGATATGGTAAGGATAATAAAGGATATGTAAGACATGGTTATAATGCAGATACTATTAATAAGTTTAAAGATTTAGACTTAGACTTTGTTGATGAATATGGTAGAGTAAAAACTAAGGGAAATGCTAGAATACTAAATGATAGAAAATACAATATGTCTGTTTTAGAAGCAAACAATATGTTTGAAGATACTATAAGAAAGAATATGGATAACTTAAATAGTAAACAAAAACAAGCTGTTGAAAAATTATTAAAAGATGGTAGCTTATTCTCAGGTACTTTAACAGGTTCATTTACTAATTATCTAGAAAATATACCAAAATTAGCAAAAGATAACAAAACATTGAACTCAGTTTTAGTCGATGCAACATTTGGTAATTACAAAGAACTTAAAGAAATTGACAAGGAATTAAAAGCTGCTAAGAAAGTTGGAGATAATAGTTTAGTTGAAAAATTAACAGCTCAAAAAATAGATAAGTTAAATAATAGTAACATGAAAATACTTACTAAATCAGATGCAGCCATTCCTAGAGGCTTTAAGCAACTAGAAAAAGGAGAAGTTGAAAAACTGGTAAATAAAGTAGAACAAATAAGCTCTGAATTAGGTATTGATGAAATGAAAGATATAGCTAAGTATATTAAAAATAATGGTGATAAACTTGCTATAAATAAAGATGTAATAAGACTTATAGAAATAGGCACAAATAAAAATGATGTTAAAGGTCTAACAAGATTGTATGATAAATACATGAATTTCTTTAAAAAGAATAAAGTATTATCTCCTACATTCCAGATTAACAACCTTTTAGGTAACTCATCAAATATGTTCTTAGCTGGTATTAACCCAACTAAACAAGCTCAACTTTTCCCAGAAGCACTTAATATAATGAATAAAAGTGATGATTTAATGAAAAAGGCTGCTAACAATATACCACTTACAGCTAAAGAAAGTGATATGTTAGAAATGTGGAATAGGTTTATAGATGCAGGATTTGGTGATCCTAAGTCATTAACTGCGTTTGACCTAGCAGATATGCCAGATGGCTTAAGAAAATATTTTACTGGAGAAAAAGAACTTAAAAGTGTTAAGGACTTTATAAAAGATGGTTTACCTTATTTAAACAATAAAATGAATAACACTATGGATACTATGGCTAGACTTGCTACATTTATAGAAGGTTCTAGAAATACTAAATTCCTAGATAGACTAGGAGTTGAAGATGCTGGAGAAGCTGTAAGAAAAATCTTATTCGATCCATCAGACTTAACTGATTTTGAAAGAAACAAAATGAAAAGGATTATGCCTTTCTATACATTTACGAAGAAAAACTTAGCTTTTCAAGTAGAAAACTTATCTAAAAATGCATCTCAATATAGCAGACTTATAAAAGGTTATAAAGGTCTATTAGATGCTGCAACCGATGACAACAGTGAGAGTGTATCTGCATGGATGAAAGACAATTTATACATACCAATTCCAGGTATTGGTAAAGATGGTTCTTATACAGTACTAAGAGGTACAATGCCTTTTGGTAACTTAATAGATACTATTGAGCATCCTTTAAGCAACACAGTAAATCTAGTATCACCAGGAATTAAAATGCCTACAGAGTTAGTTATGAATAGAAATTCCTTTACTGGAAATGATATAGAGAAATTCAAAGGACAAATGAGTACAAACATCCCAGGACTAACTAAGATGCAAGAATATTTATTAGGTGGTACAACAGGTTTAGATGTTCCTATTAAAACTGGAGTTAGAGCTTATCAAGGAATACAACAAACTATGAATGGAGAAGGTAATCCTCTTAGTGCTTTAGGAAATGCATTTACAATGGAAGGTAATGTTGACACAGATAGAATAAATAGAATGTATGACCAACTAGATAAATTGGAAACAATGATGAAACAATACGAACAACAAGGCTATGAGTTTAGCACTATGGCTGAGCTTAAACAAGCAAATAAGAATTCATCTGTAGAAGGTATTATGGCTAAGCTTAATAAATTAAATGGTATGAAAGCAAATCCATATATACAACAATTTAATAGAATGAAATAAAAAGACTAGATTGTTCTAGTCTTTTTCGTTTAATACAAAATCTTCTGCTTTTAAGTAATCATCTAATGGTGTAATAGTACACTTATCATCATCACTTAAAAATATAGGCATAGTTAATACTTCATTTATCTTTTGTAAGTTATCATTCATAAGATTATGACAATTTATCCTCTGTCTAAATGTAATACCTATTTCGTATTTTAGTTTACCTAATAAGGAATATAATTGTGCATATTCTTCTTTACTCATTTATATTTACCTTTTCTATTTCAGCTCTTATTTCAAGTATATGTAGGTATTCTCCCATAGCTTTAGCTTGTTGTTTTAGTAAATCTAAAGGACAGTCAAGTTCAAAATCTAAAGTTCCAGCTTCTGCTTTCACTATCATTTTATGTAACTTTCCATATCTTTCTTTTAATTCCTTATATTCTTTTACAAATCTAACTTTATAATCTTCATTGTCATTATTCCAAATTCCTAATACAATTTTTGAAAAATATTCAGTTGCATCTATAGCATCATCGTTTAACTTATTGTATTCATCAACCATACCTTCTAGTGCATTTGCATAATCACATAGTTCTTTTATTTTAGATCTCTGAATTCTACTTAAAGCTCCCCATTTACCATAATGGTCATCCCCAAATTGAGGACAAGCAATATATTCTCTTATTTCTTCAATTATTGTTTTCATAATCATTCTCCTTCTTTCTTTAAATTTATAACTTTATTCTCAAACTTCTTGTATGCATCAAGATATATTTCATTTTTATTTATATTGTATGTAACTTCATAGTACATTCCATCAAGTAATGAGGTGCTTATCATTGCTTTTTGATTTCCTAGTTCATAAGCATACCAAACTACATATACATCAAAATCTTGCTTTTCTATATTATCAGTCACATCTAAATGTTTATAAGCATAATTTCTTACTATATCTTTACTTTCTTTGATAAAATCAAATCTATTTTTCATACTACTCTCCTTCTTTCTTTTTAACTAGTATCTTAGGTTCATAAACATCTCCTATAACACTATCACCAAATCTTTTGTGTAGCTCCATGCTGTATAAGTTATACTTCATTATTTTTAATTCTATTTCATGATCAAGTACTGCCAACTCTTTTATTAAATCTACTGTAGATTTTGTAGATAACACCTTTTTATCTTCCATATTATTTCTTCTTTGCTGTACATCTTATTGTTCTAAAAGGCGTACCTTCTTTATAATACTTCATAATATCTATTGTAGGGTTTTCAATACTAAATGTATTCTTATCAAATGTAGACCTTCCAGCAGATGTAGATATAGAGTATTTAAAGTCAGCATCTTCCCATTTACTATCTTCATAGTGTAGTTTAGCATAATCCTCAAGTTCTTTTAATTTATCTTCAATAGCTTTCTTTTGTGCTTTTAACTTACCAACACTATTCAACAGTTGTTTATCATACTCCTCTAAGTCATCATCAGTCAATACTTTTAGTTGTTTTTGTTTAGAATACTTTTCTACAACATCCCAAGGATAATCATCAATACTTCTGATACCCATCATTATTTCAACTACAGAATTAACTATAACTTCAATATCTTTTATTATTTCTTCATTTCTTTTAATTAATTTACATACTGGTTTACCTTGCCACATACCACATAATAGCCATTGGTCTAATCCCCAAGCAGCCATATATGCTTGACATTGTATTTCATAACCAATACTATCAGTAAAACATTCACTAGATGAATTAGAGTATTTGTTTTCAACTCCTGTTTCAACTCCGTCTATAAATGTTCTACCATCTCTTTTACACTTAAGCTGATCATTGAAAGCATACTTGTATTCAGAGTTTCTTTCATCAATAAGTATTCCCATTTTTTGTTCAAAATAATTTAAGCAACCATCTTCTAGAGCGATACCCAAGTTCATTCTGTCTTGTGCTTCATCATCAACTACTCTTTCTTCATTTCCTAAGTCATAATCTAGTTGTTCTTGAATTGTATTAAATCCTACCCCCATATAACTAGACAAACTACTAGCAATTACATCAAATCTTTCTTTCATATTATCTCTCCTTCTTGACTACATTATAACATACACTTTTCTAAAAAGTTGAAAATTAGTCATTAAAAGTTTTTGCTTTTGCCCAAAAACCCTTTCTATTCGTAGTATTTAAAACCATATTTTTCAAGTTGTTTTTCTTTAAACTCTTTAATATCAGAAATCATTTTATCATAGTCATCAACACTATAATAATTTCTACCATTAGTTGCATAAGACTTATCTAAACCTATCATTAGATTAAATCTATAAGGATATTTATCTTTACCTTTGTGATCTACTATTCTTATTGAGTTACATTCCCCATAATCTAGTTTTATATAACAACTAGAAGTGGAATATGCTTCATAGTATTGTAATACAAATCCTTCTTTATCTAGGTCAGATAACAATTTATTCATATAATCTTTAATACCCATTTTCTTCCATCCATTCCTTCATTTGACTTAATATATAAGCACTACAGTCCTCAGTTATAGGTTCATAAGCATCTATATATCTTATCAACTTCTCAACTGTTTCAACATTTCTAACAATTAATCCAATTCCACCATTTTTATTTATTGCATCAAGTTTCTTTAGTTGTAATTTTGTAGGTTTACCTTCATCAGTCTTAAGCTCTAGACCTAGAAGGTAACCTTTATATAAATACATTCTATCAGGTAAACCATTTTGGTTAGACTGAGCTTGGTATCTAGCAAGTTGCCAAATACCTTTTCTTTGCATAAATCTCTCTATGTCTTGCTCAAGTTTACTTTCTTTTGTCTTTGCCATTGTCTTTTATCTTATTATCTATTACTTGTTTAGCACAAAGAATATCAGCTAGTTTTAGTTTACCTTTAACTTTAGTCTTAACCATAATTCCTGTTCCTTTATCTTCAAATTCAAATATTAACTTTCTTTTCTTATTTATCATTTTTTATATTCCTCTCTCTTATATTCCTTTTTACTTCATTTATCGCTTCATCTATTGTTAAATGAAAGTTCCTAATTATCCATGTACTTTCATCATTATAAACATCCTTGTATCCTATAACTGTAGTCCTTCTCTTTCCATCATACGCATGATATGTTATATTTGTTATTTCATAGGAGTTATCCATATAATCAAAAACTATTTTCATTTTATATTTCCCTCCAAAACATTAAACATCTTACAAGCAAGATCATCTACTTTTCCTTTTTCAGATAATTCTTTTAAGTATAGTGCTGTTGCTTTATCGATTTTTTCTGAATTATACATAAGTTCATCAAATTTGTTTTTCATATCATCTATTTGTTTTTGTTGTCTTTGTGTTTTTCTTTGATAGTACTCTATTTTGTTCTCTAATTCTTCTGTGTATCTTCTGTCTGCTTCTAGTCCTGCTAATAGCCCCATCTATTTTACCTCCTCAGCTCTTATTTTAACTATTGCTAGAAATTCTTTATTTGTAAAGTTTCTATTATTAAAACATTTACACCCTAGAATTTTTTCAACATCTCTCATAGTTCCAATTACACTAATATAGTGTCTAATAGCTCTTTCTACATTAGCATATTTATCATTATGATCATCTGCATATTTATGGTATGCATTATTTATATCAGTAATATCATATTTTTCAATAAGCTCAGCAGCAATTTTAGCTCCTGCTAAATGTGCTCCACCAAAGTTCTTTAATAAATAATCTAAATAAATGTTCATTTATACCAACTCCTTTTTAATTTCTTGTATTTTGTCAAATATTCTGTCTATGTCTAATAGTTCATTTAATTGTAGAAAAACAAGTAGATTATTTGGTGAAAAAGCAACTTCATGTTCTGTACACCACGACCTAAATTCATCTATTATAACTGATCTTCCACTAAATAATAATTTTCTATTCTCTGTCATTTCTAATACAGTCTTTTTTGGTTTAAACCATGCTTTTTCTACTTTTTCATAATCAAATCCCATTAATCATCACCTACTTTTAACATACACCATATTATAAATCCTACTAGCAATATTAATACACCAAATATTATTTTACCTATCATTATTTCACCTTCTTCTTTTGTAATCTTTTCTCACCTTCAATAGTTTGTTTTTCTTGTTGTAATTGTTTTATCTCTTTCTTAGTTTGTCTTATCAACTCTGATTTTAAATATATTAATTGTTTTATTTCTTTAACTCTATCCTTCATTTATAACATACTCCTCCTTACAAGCCCAATTCGTAGTACTCATTTCAGGTTCACTTATCATAGGTATAGACCTAATAACATCAGTAACATCTTCCATTATTCTTTTAACTTCCTCTATAACAAACATCTCATCATTAGCTACAGCTACCATTAACTCATCATGTATTGGTAAAACTAGTCTAGACTTCAAATTATTCTTTGTTAAATACTCCCAAACTTTTATCTCAAAAGTCTTAACCATATCTGCACAAGTACCTTGTATTAAGTAATTACAAGCTCTGTAGTAAAACCTACTATCATCCATATAGTATCTTCTACCATATAAGTTTTCTACATAACCATATTGACTTAAATGTTCTGTAACCCATTCTTGATACTCTCTAATTTTAGGAAAAGATTTATAAAAGGCTTTGTCTAATTTCTCTGCTACATCTCTAGAAACATCTAGTGCGTTCATTAATGCATCAACTCCACCTTGATAAACTTTCAAGAAGTTTGCTCTCTTTCCTAGTTTTCTATGATGTTTGAATTCTGGAGTACCTTCTTCTAATTCTGGGAATGCATTTTTAGTAGTTGCACTATGTAAGTCTGTAGGTATCCATTCTTTTCCAGTCATACATTCATACCATTGGTGTTTAGCATAATTTTTTATATGCTCAGGATTTTTATAATCAAATTTAGTAGAATTCTCATTATAACAGTTATAAGGCATATAAGCTCTACACATTAACAAATCTGGTTCACTAGCATGAATAATAGTATAGTATGCTTGTACTCTCAATTCCATTTGACTTTCCAAATATGTTACGAACTAATCGTTTCCATTAGTTCTCTTATGCTTTCACATAAGTTCAGACTATATCTTATATTGACACTTTTTCAAATAATCTTGATGTAATTTAGTATGTTCACTTCTTGACACTATTTGTAAATTATCTAT
>Ga0256405_10002148_pt1 | contig 47509 bp, 47 predicted proteins | sample RumenRJG_02DNA_FD_189096 | JGI IMG/M metagenome (GOLD analysis project Ga0256405, IMG submission 189096) | Bovine rumen microbial communities from Lethbridge, Alberta, Canada - RJG_02 | ecosystem: Host-associated > Mammals > Digestive system > Stomach > Rumen | place: Canada: Alberta... | reverse complement strand
CATGCGCACGCTTGCCGTAAAGACGCTTGAGCTGAACCGGAAGATCGAGATCCTGTCGCACCGTTCCACGCAGGATCGGCTGATGTCCTATCTGCGTGCCGTGGCAAAGCAGAAAGGCACAGCCGAATTCGACGTTCCATTCGACCGCCAGCAGCTCGCGGACTACCTCTGCGTCGAGCGAAGCGCGCTTTCTGCGGAAATCAGCCGGCTGTCCAAGCTCGGCCTCATCACATCGCGGAAAAGCCACTTCACCCTCCACCGCACCGTCTGACGCGCCAATTCCGCACCCTGCGCCAGAAGCTCGCCGCGTTGCCCCGTGTCAGGCTTTTCCCGTTTGGGCGGGCAATCCCACCCGCCCTCGCGTCGGAACGCACCACAGGCCGCCGTGCCCCGCGCTACTTCAACCCCTGCCGAGCAACGGTCCGGGCTTAATGTCGCGGAATGTCTCGCGGAGGTTCTTCATTTTGCCGTTCCTTGTCGACTTCAATGTCCGTTTAGAGGCAGAGACGGTAGATGGCTGCGACATCGTCCGAAGTGAGCGGCTTGAATGCGCCAAGCGTGTTGCCGTTCAGATTGAGCGTCTTGACGAGAAGAGGGATATCTTCCTCGCGCGCGCCCAGCTCCGCGAAGTTAAGCGGCATGCCAAGCGACTTGAGCCAGCGGCGGAACGCCGCAATGCCGTCGAGTGCGGCTTTCGCATCGGTTTCGTCGAGTCCCGCGTCAAAGACGTTCCGCGCGAAGCGCGCAAATCTGGCGTCGTCCGCGCCATGCACGAATGTCATCCATGCCGGCATGACGACGGCAAGTCCCGCGCCGTGTGCGCAGTCGTACAGTGCAGACAGTTCGTGCTCGATGCCGTGGCTAGCCCAGTCCTGGACGCGCCCGGCGCCGCAGACGTCATTGTGCGCAAGAGTCCCCGCCCACATGATGTTCGCCCGCGCCTGATAGTCAGACGGATTCGCCATCACCTTCACGCCTTCCTCGACGACGGTCCGCATAATCGCCTCGCAGAGATTGTCCGAGAGCGCGACGTCCCTTGTCGGGGAGAAATACCTCTCGCAGAGGTGCGCGAACATATCCGTGATTCCGCACGCCGTCTGGTACATAGGAAGACTCATGGTGAGTTCGGGATTCATGACCGCGAACTTCGGGCGCAAGATGTCTCCGCCCGCTGCGCGCTTGAGGTTCTCAGGCTCGAGATTCACGACGCTGTTTGTAGACCCCTCGCTTCCCGCAGCGGCAATAGTCAGCACCACGCCGACCGGCAGCGCCGCCGGAATCGCGGGGCGCACCTTCACCTCGCGCCCGACGTAGTACTTGCGCCATTCGCCGCCGTTTGCCGCGCCGATGGCGATTCCCTTCGCGGAGTCGATCACGCTTCCACCGCCGACGGCGAGCATGAAATCCACGCCCTCGGCGATAGCGAGGCGCACTCCTTCCTCGACTAGCGAGCTGCGCGGGTTCGGCTTCACGCCGCCAAGCTCCACGAAATCAACGCCCGCTTCCGCGAGCGACGTCTTGACGCGGTCGATAAGTCCGCTCTTGACGGCGCTTCCTCCGCCAAAATGGAGCAGCACCTTGTGCCCGCCGAAACGCCGCACCAACTCGCCGGTGCGCGATTCCTTTCCCTTGCCAAACGCGATATACGTAGGCGACCAGTAGTCGAAGTCGATCATCTTGATGCCTCCTGCATTGCGCTTCAATAACAATCAGAAAACCGCGTTGAGCCAGTTGACGACGTCGTCTTCCGTATGATGTACCGTCACGCCCGTGCCCAAGCGACGCTCAACCTGGTTCGAGCCACGAATCGTAAGGCCTTCCTTGACCGTCGCGGCAGGACACGCCTTGCGCACGTCCACGAAGTAGCGGCCCGCGCCTCCGCCGCCGTGCGTGCAGAACGGCACGACCGTCTTGCCCGCAAACGAATGCGTCTTGAAGAATTCCGCGACCGGAGGCGCGTACGTTCCGTACCAGATCGGCGAGCCTATGAACACCACGTCGTAGCCGTCGAGCGGAGGGACGGACTTTATCGCACGCGTCCCTCCGCTATCCATGTCCTTCTTCGCGGCCTTGAGCGTTTCGCCATAGGCGTCAGGATACGCCTCGACTGTTTCGATCGGGACAAGTTCGCCGCCCGTGTGCTTGGCGATCCACTTTGCGACCGTCGCGGTGTTGCCGACCTTCGACTGGGAGTAGTAGACAACCGCGATCTTGCCCGGCAACTTTGCCGTCAACCCCACCGTCGCCTCCGTCGAGCGGCTTGCCAGCATCCGGCACCCCACCACAACTGCAAGCGCGGCAACGACGACGACGCTAAGTATGATCAACAGGACTTTCATTGCATTTCTCCTTTGAATGTTTCTCACACGATTTCCTTGAAATAAGGGCAGATGTTGGCAAACGAACCGTCATTCATCCGGAATCCGCGCGGTATCACACCAAGTTGCGTGAACCCAAGCCGCTCATAGAGATGGCGCGCATGGACATTGCCTTCGACGACGGCGTTGAATTGGAGCACGCCGAATCCGTGCGCCTTGGCCTGGGCGAGGCAGTCTAGCACGAGCTTTTCGCCGATGTGCATCCCGCGGCAGTCCGAACGGACGGCATAGCTGGCGTTCGAAATGTGACCGCAGCGCCCCACGTTGTTGGGATGGAGGATGTACAGTCCCAGAACCGTTCCCTGTTCGTCCACCGCAACGCCTGTATATGTCTGCGCGGCAAAGAACTCGGCTCCGGCCTGTGGCGTCAACGGTTCCTCCTGCGGGAAGGCATCGCCCGCCTCCACTATCTCGTTCCAGACGGCAATCATGCCGCCGATGTCGTTCTCTTCGTATTTTCGGATTGTCATTTGCCCTTGGTTACCTTTCAATTGGATGGTAGTCGATCTTCGATTCCTCGTCGGTCGCTTCGAGCTTCATGATGACGGGGCGGAGTCCGTCGTTGCAGCTCACGATGGCGCCGCCGCGATGATCGCGGGCGTCGGGGAAACGACCGCGCGGAGTTTCAGGCTTTTCTTCATCGGCGAAGTCACTCCATTGTATTTTCAAGGGCGGTTCCTTTTGTCTTTTCGTGGATGTCCATTTTACATTCTCCTTATTCATGTTTTCCGTCGAACGTCACGCGCCACATTATACCAAAACCCGTACTCGAACAGACGTCGATTTCACTATAAAATCTGGCCAGGACGACATTGTGAGAACAGGCGTCAGCAGAAATTATTTTGTTTGAAATCCTTTGATAGAATATGCGCCGACAAAAGGACAAACAGCATTATGAAACAAAGAAAAGAAATGATAGATGATGAACGCGGGTACTTCTTCGGATTTGCCCGTGGAACTTACGGCGAGGTGCTGGGCGAGCTCAGCAGAACGCGCGTCAATTCGTGGCGGACGAGTTCGATTCCGCTCGCAGAATTCTGGCAGCCGGCGAACCTCGGCAGAATCGGGAGGCTTCTTAGCGAGCATCTTCCCGACTTCAACCCCGTCTGCGCGCTCAAGTTCTTTGAGTTCCCCACGGACGCGCTTTCCGACGGCGAACGAATCGGCCGTCCTTCGATGACGGACATCATGATACTTGAGGCGGGTGTGCAGATCGCCGTGGAGGGCAAGATGACGGAGTACGTCCGATTCGCAGACAAGACAGTTCGTGAATGGCTCGACGAGGGCGTAGGCGCGGCAGACATCCTTCTCCGCCATCGCATACTCAAGGCATGGCTGTGCTATATCCACAATGCGGGCTGCACCGGGCTTGGCGGTTTTGCGGATTTCAAGTCGAACTGCATGGACGTCTCGTACCAGTTCCTGCATCGAACGGCGTCCGCCTGTAACAAGGCCGGGCTCGAGGGCGGCACGATACCAGTTCTTTTGTACCAGCTCTTCTATGACGTAAACGACGCAGAGCACGTCCAGAAAATGGAGGCATTCAAGGCCGAATTGCGTCGGTGGGCGGCGGCGCTCAAGTTGCAGAACATGAAATTTCTCGTCATATCCGCGCCCGTTGTCAACATGGACGAGGTAAAGGCTCATTTCGATGGAATGCACGGCGAGATATTCGACACCATGCGCGACGAGTCCATCTACCGCTTTGACTTCGACGCAACGACGGTCGAGGCCATCATCGACACGCCAGAGGAGGGATAGTGACATGAATGGTTATGTTCCTCTCGATGTCCGCTCGTCGTATTCGATGGGCGATTCCATCTGCACTGTGCCGCGCCTCGTCCGAAAGGCGCGGGAGATGGGGTTCCCAGCGATTGCGCTCACCGACCGAAACTTCATGTTCGGAGCGGCCGAGTTCCATGCGGCGTGTCATTCGCGGCAGACAAAGTTCGGTGGTGATTTCCCGCCCATCAAGCCGATAATCGGGCGATTCATTGCGGCGACTGTGCATGAGACACCTCATGCCATACGCCTTTTTGCAAAAAGCAAGACCGGCTACCGCAACCTTGTCCGCATCTCGGCGGCTGAAGTGCAGCCGCAAGGTGCCCAAGACCGATTCATAGGATTCTCGGCCGTCGAGAAATGGCATGACGGTCTTATCTGCATGACGAGTGACATGGCACCGGACTTCGTGAACATGTGCCTGCGTGCGTTTGGAGACGATTTCGTATTCATGGCAGACAACGACGCCTTCGATAGTTCTATATGGCCGTCTGTCATGGTCTGCGCGGCAAATCCTGTGAGGTTCATCGAAAAAGACGATGCCGCGGCGTTTGACGCCTACTGCGCAATTTTCGACAACAGGAAATTATCGGATGCCGCGCGCAGACAGTGCAACGGGGATGAATATCTGATGTCGCGAGAAGAGATGTCCGTGCGGTTCCCAAAGCATCCTGAGTGGATCGAGAACACAGTCAAGATTGCGGAGCGAATCGAAGATTACGAGATATGCGAAGCGCCTGATGTCGTTGAATTCCCGATTCCGCAGGAATTCGGCACGATTGATGACTACGCAAAGCGGTTTGACGAAGCGGCGCTTAGAAAGGAGTTCGACTCTTGGGACAGACCGAATCGCTATGATCGCCTTGGCGGATATGACAAGGTTTTGCGGATCAAGTTCGAGGCGGACTACCTCGCCTCGCTCGTATACGAGGGCAGGAAGAATCGTTGGGGCGAACAGACACCGCCGGAAATCGTAGAGCGGATCGATTTCGAGTTGCACGTCATCAAGATGATGGGGTTCCCCAGTTACTTCCTCATCGTCCACGACTACGTTGAGGCAGCGAGGCGAATGGGTGTCTGGGTCGGGCCGGGACGAGGCTCGGCGGCTGGCTCGGCGGTTGCGTATGCACTTGGAATAACCTCCGTTGACCCGATTAAGCACAGGCTCCTCTTTGAGCGTTTTCTCAATCCCGACAGGATCTCAATGCCGGACATAGATATTGACTTTGAGGATGCTGGGCGTGGGAAGGTTATCGAATATCTTTGCGACAAATACGGGCGTGAACACGTAGCCCGCATTGTCACTTTCGGGCAAATGGCACCACGGAGTGCGATAAAGGACGTGGCACGTGTGTATAAGTATCCAATCCGTAAAGCCAACGAGCTTGCAGGACTTCTCCCCGACGAGCCAAGGATGACGTTTAGGCGTGCGCTTAACGGTTCGGCGAAATTTCGTCAGGTGTATGAGAGTGGCGAGAGCGTGCAGAAGAAGATTCTTCACTTAGCCGAGAAACTTGAAGGGTGCGTCAGACACCCCGGCACACACGCCTGCGGAATCGTCATCTCGCGCAAGCCGCTTTCGGAGACATTGCCCGTAATGCCGATCAGTGCGCGAGCGCGTGAGTACGGCGAACCAGAACTCATCACGCAATACGACGGGAACTTTGTCGAGCCTGTAGGACTCACAAAATTTGACATCCTTGGATTGGCGACTTTGGCAATCCACAAGGGTTGCGTGAAGTTGATCAGGGAACGCAAAGGAGAGGTGGTCGATCTCGACAATATCCCGTATGATGAACCTGAAACGATGGCGGTCTTTGAACGAGGCGACACGGAGCATGTTTTTCAGTTTGAATCAGACGGAATGAAACACTGGCTAGTGGCGCTCAAGCCAAAACGCTTTGAGGATCTTGTCGCCATGAATGCCCTCTACCGACCTGGGCCGATAGCCTACATTCCTACATTAGTGCGGCGCAAGAACGGCGAAGAGCCTGTCGCATACGATCACCCCCTCATGGAGGAGGAACTGCGCGAGACATACGGTGTTACCATCTATCAGGAGCAAATCATGATACTCTCGCGGAAGCTGGCCGGTTTCACGCGGGGCGAGTCGGACAAGCTGCGCAAGGCGATGGGCAAAAAGCGACTCGACATCATGGAAGAGCTGAAGGTCAAGTTCGTCGAAGGCTGTCTCGCCAATCCGGAGTTTCGCGTTTGCAGCTGGAAGGACGAAAGCGAAGCCCGTAGGCTCATCGACAAGATATGGGACGATTGGCGCGCGTTCTCGTCGTATGCGTTCAACAAGTCGCACGCTGTTGCATACGCCTGGCTTGCCTACCAGACTGCATACCTCAAGGCGCACTATCCCGAGGAGTTTGCGGAGGCCGTTCAAAGGAAGACGATAAATCGGCAAATCAAGGCTATGGTATAATATTAGCCATGCGCGGCAGACACAAAATATACAAGACAGAGGCACAACGCCAAGATTCCAGACTGGAATCGTCGAAGCGGTCTCATGCCAAGGCTCGGCGGATCGCATGGGGCGAACGGCACAAATCACCCTCGCGCACGTCGTCCACGCCGCCGCCGTCGCTGGACGCCTTGCGCGACGCCTACCGGCGGCGCAATGAATCGTGCGAGGCAATGATCCGACTCGGTTCGATGCTTGAGGACATTGAAGCGGCGCACGGCGTCGGCTACAAGTTCGAGAAGTACGATGACAGCGGAGCGCCAGACAGTTACTTCATCGACTACGACACGCCGTGGCAGATGGGGATTCGCGGCTTGCTCAAGGATGCGCCCGATCTGCTCGCCACGTACAAGACGCTCATGCGCTACAAAATACTGTCCGCAGATTTTCGCAAGGCAATCGAACTCTACGACCCAAACCCAGCTTCGCTCGTATTTGACGGCCCGGATGAGGCGTGGCTCTTGCCTGCGCGGAAACACGCTCATGAAATACTTAATGGCTGCGGGCGGTCGTTTCGCGCGTTGGCGAAGAGGATTGCGGATTTCGGACAACAATCGGGGCTGAGCCCCGAACCCCGAAAGCCGCCACGGCCATGCGCCAGCCCCCCAAAGCCGTTGCAACCATCCGCCAATTCCCGAAAAAGGAAACGGCCGACGATGTGCGCAGAACCGTGCCGTGGTGCGGCAGTGGGGGTTCGGGGGAAACTTCCCCCGGTCGATGTTGGAAGGAGGCGCGACGCATGAGGCTGCAATTCGACAAGAGCGGGCGGCGTTTCTTCTTTCTCACTTTTTGCGTACGGGGGAGGAAAGCGGTATTGTCGCGCATCGTAACGAAGACGGAGCGCGACGGCAAACCGGGTTACACTGTTGAATTGACGCCGGCGGGCGGGGCCATGGCCGCCCTTTGGCGCGGCATCCATGCCCGATGGCCGTTCCTGACGGCGAGCAATTTCATCATCATGCCCGATCATCTGCATTTGCTCTTGATAGTCGATTACAGCAAGGCGCGGGAATTTGACATTCTCGACTGGTTTCAGCATTTCAGGCGAGAGGGAGAAGACTTGGTCGCCCCTTTGATAGGCGAAAAGGCACCGCTCGTGTGGGAGGACCATTTCTGGCTGCTGCTCGTCAACGCCGGACGGCCGCTGGCGGCCGTGCGCAAGTATATCAAGATGAACCCGGCGCGGAAGATGTGGAAGATGCTCAATCCCGATCGCTTTGTCCGAAGAAGCGGACTGAAGCATGCGGTTCTCGATCCGTCGCTTTCGTGGACCGCCATCGGCGACTTGACGCTTCTGGCGTCGCCTTTCATGTTTCCCGTGCGGCTGACACGCAAGATGTCGGTCGAGCAGCATTTGCCAGAGATTGAACGAATGGTTGAGAAGGCTCGTCGCGGGATGTTGCCGGTATGCGGTTTCCTTTCGCCGGGCGAGAAGGAGCTGGAGCGGCGCTTGCGGCAAGAGCCGTTCGCGCGGTGGATCAAGACGGTGGCACATGGCCTTCCGCAACGGTTTGACCCCACGGTCGAGGATTCGCGGTTCCTTGCCGACGGACGGCAGTTGATGCTCAGTTCCTTTTCAGTCGATGTGCCGGTCTTCCCCGTGAACTACGATAACTGCCATCTGATGAACGCCCGAAACGAGGCGTTGTGCAGAAGAGCAACGGGGGAGGCCGAGAGGTAGGTTTTTGCGTCTCACGCGGAGGCGCGGAGAAATAAAAGAGAAAGGTTGGATTGAAAAATGAACAATAATGATTTCTTAGAGGAATTGACAAAGTCCCTACCCAATGACAAAGCGGTTAGCATGGCAAAGAACAATGGCTCATTGGGTTCATACTATCTGCAAAACTGGGAAGACAATGTGTGGGGAGGAACAATGTCTTCAGATTTTCAGAAGATGTACAATGAAGGTGATGGAAGAGAGTTGCTTTGCAAGGCGTGCGCAATTCATTCATCATCAATGCTGGCGTACAATTTCTTTCATTGGATCAATAATAAGACAATGTTCAGGTTCCGAGAAATTGAGTTTGATCGAGTTGTTTTTGAGGTGAAGATTCCATGTTTGAAAAAGCCGGGCGCGACGAAGAAGAATGTCGATGAAGGGTCGGGGAATAATTTTGTTTGCGCAAACATGGATGTGATGCTGGTTGGAAAGCAAGATGGCCAACCACATGTGTTCTTTCTTGAGTCAAAGTTTACCGAACATTTCTCGTCGACATCATCAGCAATGCGTAAAATTAATTCTGCATATTATGATAAAGAAAAGGTTAGATACATCGTCAAGAAATATGACATGCCAGCAGTAGTTGGGGAATTTAGGGATAAAGCAGGGGCGAATGGCACACAAAAAGGGTATTATGATGGAATCAAGCAATCAATCTGCCACTTGATTGCTATGACAAATCTCGTTGATGACAAAAACATACGCGAAGCATTTGTTCGAAAGTATAAAATTGATGGTGCGTCGACTTTCCATTTTGCCAACTTGCTGTATAAACCTGCTGAAAGGTTTAAGAAGGAGTTCGGTTATTATCAAGCGTACTGTAAACTATACAAGGAGTTTTATGGGGCGATCGCTGGAAAATACCCGGAAGAATTAAAAGTAGAGCCTAATCCGTTGTCTTATATGGATGTTTGGTCTGTGATGAAAGATCAAGTCACCCAATTTAGTCCAAGTTTAAAAGAATATCTCGAGACTCGATACATGAAATGTGGTATTAACTAATTCTGACAATAGCAATCATTTCTGACTATGTGATAAATTTCTGACCATCGGTAAGCCCCGAAATTACAAGGTTTCGGGGCTTTGTAGGTCTTGGCACGGGAATTGCTATCAATTGAAGTATGAAAACAGAGAATGAGATTACGGTGCGGACGAAATCGTGGAGTAGATACCGCGAAGAGAAGTTGCCGCTGGTTGAAATGAAGGACACGCTCGATGGCGGCGGGCGCGTTACGCTGCTGATCCGCCACGCGGAACGTCCGCCGCTTGAGCCGGGCGACAAGACATTTGGCGCGAGCCTCGCGCTCACGGAAAACGGCTGGCGTTGGGCGCGCTACTTTGGCTTGATGCTGGCGAACAACCTTCTGCCCAATTCTGTCGCGTTCTATGCAAGCGAGACGTTCCGCACGCTTCAGACGGCGTGTGCGATGGCAATGGGACTTGATCTCGTCGGAACTGGGCAGCCAATCGAGCGCAAAGTGCGCCTTGCCCCGTTTCTCGGCAGCGAGTCACCATTCTTCGATTCCGTTGAAAAGCGCATGGAACTTGCCGCCGAGGGGAACTACCACGAACGCCTGAACGACTACTTCCGTACCGGGAAGCAGCGCGGATTCAAACGCCTCAGTTGTGCCGCGAATAAGATGGAACGGCATCTGACCGCCCTGCATGACAAGGAATGGCCGCTCGTCGTGGCCGTCACGCACGACCTCAACGTCGCGGCATTCCTTGCCGCGCGTGGCGTCGTAGAGTCGTTCACGGATGAGACGTGGCCGGACTATCTAGAAGCCGCCGCCATCGTCAAGAAGGCGGAAGGAGAAGTAAAGTACACCTACTTCCGCTGGAATCAAGACATGGGCGCGATAAACCTATAAGCAAGCAATACGTTCATCATTTCGCGGCGAGGTTATGCGCAACGGCATGTTCCAGTTCCGAGACGGGATGGCGGTGCGTGTGAGTTGTGCCAGTCATGAAATGGTCGTGTCCGTGGGTGTGCGGACCTTCGCCTTGAGATGAGGCCGCCCCTCTGCGGCTTTGCCATATCATGCCTCGTGAACACGTTTGCCCGTGATGTGCTCCGGGACGAGGGCGAAGACCTTGACTAAAGCGCCGAAGTTCTTTATCTCGTCCTCGATGTACTTCTCGTTCTGCGTGAACCGGCGCGATAGGCGGCGGCATATTTCTATCGCCTCCGTCTGGTCGTCGATGAACTCCACTCTTCCGAACACGACCACGCTCTTGAACGTGTACGCCCAGCCGCAATCGTCCTTCACGCCATCGTCGATGACGGTGAACGATGCCCTTGAGTCCCTGCGAAGGGCGTCGATCTTGTGCCCCGCCTTTGCGCCGTGGAAGTACAGCCTGCCATCCTCCCAGTAGGGATTGAGGTGGATCCCGTACGGCCAGCCGTCGTCGCCTATCACCGAGAGAACGCCGCGCTTGGCGCTTTTCAGGACTTCCAATGCCTCGTCTTCGGCGAGCTGCTGCTTGATTCTGCGCATCGGTCTAAACATCACTGTTAATCCTCCACAAGTTCAAATCGCTTCATCGTCCTGCCGTTGCGCTCGACGGTCTCGAAGAACATCTTGGCTGGGCGTACCCAGAGACCACACTCGCCGTAGAGCGCGCGGTACACGACCATTTCCTCCAGCGTCTCGGAGTCCTTGGCGAACCCTTCGAGGCGATAGCGGTTGCCTTTAAAGTGCCGAAACTCGCGACCAACTAGGCCTATCTGTTCCTCGGTCATGCCCTGTCCTCATATCCTCCTGCCGAGATCGAAGGCGGCCTTCATGAACTTCGTCTTCTTTACGGCACCGGGTTCGTAGACGCCTCCGGCCTTGAGGAAACCCTTGATCTTCGCGCCCTCGAAGCAGTCGACGAAGCCCTGCAGCGGCGCCTTCACGAGATCCCAGTCCATGTTCTCCGCCATCGTCGCGACGAGATAGTACGGTTTGCCGTTCGGCTCCGGCCACTTCGCGACGCAGCGGTCGAAGAGCGCCTTGAGCTGGCCGGAGATCGAAAAGTAGTAGACGGGCGTGCCGAACACGACGGCGTCCGCCTTGCATATCTTCTCGACGATTGCGTTGGCGTCGTCCTTGATGACGCACTTCCCGAGCTTCTGGCAGGCGTAGCAGCCGGTGCAGAACCCGATCTTCTTGTCCTTGAGCCGGATGACCTCGGCCTTGTTGCCCGCGGCCTTCACGCCCCTCGCGACCTCCTGGCATAGCGCATGGGAGTTGGAGTTCGGACGGAACGACGCCGAGATGATCAGCACGTTCTTGGCTTTCTTAATTGTCTTCTTGGTGGACATTGCTAACTCTCCGTTGTGTCTTGGACTTGGTGCGCTACCGCGCATTGTTCTGATATTGTATCATTTCCTTGACACGCAGGGGAACTTTAGCTCCGCGAGGCCGTACTACTTTGAAGAGCACTTGTGATGGCCCATCGCCACCCGCGGAAGCCGGAGCTTCCGCCCATCATGCGGTTCACCCAGCTGCGCGGAATCCACACGGCGATGATCCCCGCCATCAGGAATCCGAACACAAGCCACGGCGCCATCATGGCGAAAACGTGCACAAACGCAATCAATACTCAGCGAAATTTTTCCGGAAAAAGAGTCGTTCGCGCTCCTTTACACGTTTGAAGGGCGTGAATCGGGTCAATATGCTATAATGAGGGGTGATGGGTGAAGAGTTCGCATGGAACGACCGGTATGCCGGTGACGATGCCTGGGCCGAATGGTTTGAGATCTGTTCGGTCGCCGGGTGCCGCCCTGCGTTCGCTTCGCGCCTGCGCGAGCAGATTTCCTCCGCTATGTACGCCCGTCTCGCCCGCGCCGGAATCCCGCGCGAAGACGCGGGCGACGATCCTGTCGCCTTTTTCGACGCCTACTTCAGGCTCAAGGGATCGCGCGAGAAGGGCAAGCCCCTCAAGCTCTACTTCGCCCACCGCATCAAGGACGAGGGGATCGCGATGGTCGATTTCGTGTGCGGCACGCTCTTCGGCTCCGGCTCAGGGCGCGTTCGCGACATCGTCCTCGACTGGATCGCGGTCATCAAGGGCTGGAAGCCCCGCACCGTCGCCGGAGAAGACGGCAGCCGTCGCCTCGTGTGGGAGAACGCCGGCGACGAGAGCCTTGCCGCCGTCGAACAGGCGGAGGAACCGGAGTCGTTCGATTTTCTCGACGAGGAGCCGCTTCGCGCCGACGCGGAGCAGGTGCTCGCGGCGGTCGCGCGCCGCACGCGCCTCGCTTCCGCCGCAGTCGCGCTTCTCGTCTATGCGACTTCGCACGACATCGCGCTCACCGAGCCGTGCATTCTCGCCGCGCTCGGCGCGGGAAAGTCGCAGGCGTACGCATGGAGGGAAAAGGCGGTGAATGCGCTTGAACGGGAGCTGCGCGGCGTCGAGCTTGCCGACACGCCGCTTTTCGCGAGGATTCTCGTCGCGTCCGCCGCGGCGCATCTGCCGCGCGCGCTCCGCGGTGAACTGGGGGTGGAATGATGAACGCGGCGTTCATAAACGAATGGCAGCTCTATCGGCGGGGCTCGCAGCGCCCGCCGCTCGTAGGCCTTGCGCCGAAGACCGATTCCGCGTTCGATGCGGAAGTGTCTGCCGGGGAGATAAGGATATTCGCCGACACGAACCGCCCGCTCGTCGCGCTCATCGTCGAGGACAGGAAACTTTCGGGGTGGCGCATCGTTCCAGTCTCGCCGTTCTGCGCGCCGGCGTCCGATCGCGAGCTCATGGTCGGCGAACGCGTCTTCCAGCTATGGAACGCGACGGTCGTCTCGCGCCGCTTCGCCTCGCGCGGCTGGAGAGTGGACGAGCTCGGGGCGGACGATCTCGCCGTTGTTCGCGGCGCAATCGCCGCGGCGAACCCCGGCCGGGTCTCCGCCGGCGACGGCGTGCAGGCGAAGTACGAGCGCGAGTTCCTTGTCGGCGAGGGAACGCTCGTTCCGTTCGCCGATCCGCGCGCGGCGGAGGCGCCGCGCTTTGCGTGGCTTCCGCCCGCGATGAAGATCGCGGCTTCGCTCGCCGTATGCCTCGCGGCGTGGTATGTCCTTATGATGGATTCCGGCCGCCAGATCGTCCGCGACTGGCGCGACAGCTTCAGGTCAGTCGACATAGCGGCGGAAGAGCCGGTGATCGAGCTTGCGGATGCCCACGAAGTGCGCGAGGCCCCGGCGGAGGTCGCGGAGGTCGACATCGACTTCACGCCGAAGGCGGCGACATGGAACGGCCCTGCGCCCGAGGTGTTCAGGCAGCCGCGGTTTGCCGACGTCAAGGGGCCGAAGGTCCCGGAGGGAATCGCGAGGTTCCGCCTCAGGGACGAAGGGTACAAGTCTCCCCTCGCCGCGCCGATGGACGTGGTGTTCCTTTCGTCTGGCGCAGGGCGCGGCGCATCCGCCGCGGTCGCGCAGGACGGCGCGTTCTCCTATGCGGCGTGCGCGCGGCCCCTCGACGCGCCGCCGAAGATCGACTGCGTGATGAGGAAGGGAGACGCCGCCGGTTCCGCGGCGACGCTCGAGATCGCGTGCGACGCGGTTGACGGGGCGAAGGTGACGGTGATGTTCGACTCCGACGTCGTCGAGGGATATCGCTGCGAAGTGGCCGCGGTGTCCGGCGGGCGCGTTGCCGCGTCGTATTCGCTCATCGCGTTTGCGGGCAGGGAGATTGCGCCGAAGTCGGTCATGGTGACTCTCATATGGCCGTCGAACGAAGGGGACGAACGCACGCCCGTTTCAGTGGGGGAGTGAAAATTCTCTTTCTTGGGCATTGACGCGGCGACGGCAAAATTGGTAGAATTTGCGGTGTCGAAGCGGCGAAGGCGCGTGTCTTCCCGGTGAGACTGAACACAAGAAGGAAAGAATCAAGATGGAAATCTATGTTGGTAACCTCGCGTACGCGACGACCGACGATGGGCTCAAGGCGGCGTTCGCGCAGTTTGGCGAAGTTACCGCTGTTCGTGTCGTGACCGATCGCATGACCGGTCGCAGCAAGGGATTCGGCTTCGTCACGATGCCCGACGCCGCCCAGGCGCAGGCCGCGATCGACGCCCTCAACGGACACGAACTCGACGGACGCACGGTCCGCGTCAATGAGTCGCAGCCAAAGCCTCGCGAAGAGCGTCGCGGCGGTTTCGGCGGCGGGCGCGGCGGCTACGGCGGCGGACGCGGCGGCTACGGCGATCGCGGCGGCTATGGTGACCGCGGTGGCTATGGCGATCGCGGCCCTCGTCGCGAGACTCGCTGGTAATCGATGGTTCGTCGATTCCATTCAAACGGGAAGCGCGGCCCATTCGCCGCGCTTTTTGTTTTCAGGTGCATGAGACGACATGGCAGTTTCGCTTGAGTTGGAGAAGGCGGTAGGCGATCCCGTGATGGGGATCGACGAGGCGGGGCGCGGCCCTCTCGCCGGCGGCGTATATGCCGCGGCCGTGTCTGTTCCGCTTGCGCTCGCGGAGCAGCTGCTCGTCGGCGCGTGGAGCGAGATAAACGATTCGAAGAAGCTGACGGAGAAGAAGCGCGAGAGCCTTGCGGCGGTGATCAAGTCGACGGACGGATGCAGGTGGGCGGTCGCGAGCGCGAGCCCGAAGGAGATTGACGAGCTGAACATCCTGAACGCGACGCACCTCGCGATGCGAAGGGCGGCGGACGAAGTCGGCGCGGAGCATGTTCTCGTCGACGGACTTCCCGTGAAGACGCTGCCGCACGCAGTGAACGTCGTGAAGGGCGACGCCAAGTCTCTCCTCATCGCGGCGGCGTCGATTCTCGCGAAGACGGCGCGAGACGCCGACTGCCTTCGGCTTGAGGCGCTTTACCCAGGCTACGGCTTTGCGAAGCACAAGGGCTATCCGACGAAGGACCACATGGAAGCTCTTTCGCGGCTCGGCCCGTGCCCCGAACACCGCAGAAGTTTCGGCCCCGTGGCTAATGTGATTTGATATAATACCATTCAACACGAAAGGAACATCAATGAAGAATACGATTCCGATGCTGTGCACCGCGCTCTTTGCGCTGGCTGCGTTCGCCAAGACCTCAACGCCCGAAGGATGGCTCGATGACTACGATGCCGCCATCAAGAAAGCTGCCGCCGAGAACAAACATGTAGTCGTCGACTTCTCGGGTAGCGACTGGTGCGGATGGTGCAAGCGCCTTGACAAGGAGGTGTTTGCGACCGACGAGTTCCGCAAGGGCGCCGCGGAGAAATACGTTCTCCTTATGGTCGACTCTCCGAGGGACAAGTCGCTTCTAACTCCTGAGGCCGCGAAGAACAACCCGAAGCTCGTGAAGAAGTTCAATGTCCACGGCTTCCCGACCGTAGTCGTCCTCAATCCCAAGGGCGAGGAAGTGCTGAGGACTGGCTATCAGGCCGGAGGCCCAGAGAAGTACCTCAGGATGCTCGACGAGGAGATTCGTTTCGCCCCTGAGATAAAGAAGTACATCAAGCCAATCAAAGATGTCTTGAATCGCCACGACGAGCAGATGAGGAAAGACTACGACGCGGCGAAGGAGAAGGTCAAGGCGAAGTTCCCGAGGCCCGACAAGAAGATGTCGAAGTCCGAACGGCAGAAGTACCAGCAGGATTTTATTGAATGCGGCAGGAAGGTCATGTTCGAGGAAGTGTACCCAAAGTACGTGCCGCTTATCGAGAAGTGCTTTGCCGAGGCGAAGGCGATGAAGGTTCCCGAGGCCTTGGAGGAGCGCAAGAAGGAACTCATCGAGGGAGAGGAAAAACGATTCGACATGCTGCGCAAGGCGCTCAAGGAGCATGCGGAGAGGGAGAGGGAGAAGTAGTGTCATGTGCAAGGTGATGGGCATCGTCAACGTCACGCCGGACTCGTTCTCCGACGGCGGAAAGTTCAACACCCCCGAGGAGGCGATCCGCCGCGCCAGGAACCTTGCCGAGGAAGGCGCGGCGATCATCGACATCGGCGGCGAGTCGACGCGTCCAGGCTCCACGCCGCTTTCATGGGCCGAGGAATGGTCCCGTATCGAGCCCGTGCTGTCCGGCCTTTCGAAGAAGAACTTCAGCATTCCGATCTCCGTCGACACGTATCATCCCGAGACCGCGGAGCGTTCGCTCGCTCTGGGCGCGAAGATCGTGAACTGCGTGTATGCGGCGCCTGTTCCGGACATGCTGCGCGTATGCGGACGCTTCGGGGCGGAGCTAGTCGTTCCCTTCAGGCTGCCGGGAATGTCCATAGCGGGACGTGACGATACAGACGATGGCGGCGCGCCCGACACCAAGGGCGACGTTCTTTCCGAGATTCCGAAGACGGACGTCCCGCTTTATCTAGATCCTATGATCGGGTTCGGCACGACGCGCGAGGAAGACCTTGCGCTTCTGAAGTCGATTCCCGAAATGGCCAAGCTCGGACGCGTGCTGATCGGGGCGAGCCGCAAGCGGATAGTGAAGAAGCTTACAGGAGAGAAAGTTCCCGGTAAGGATCTCGCCGGCAATCTTACGATTGCGGTCTGGGCAGCGCTTCAGGGCGCGAGCGTCGTCAGGGTTCACGACGTCCGCGAGACGGTGCAGGCGCTGAAGGTCCTTTCTGCGCTTGCCCCCGCGCGTTCGTGACTTGGTCGGGAGTCGGCAGATGATTGCGGATTTCTTGAAAAAGCTCGTCAAGGTGTTCTGGCTTCTGCCGGGATTGCTTCTCTGGGCGTCGTTTCCGCCGGTGGCGGAGAAGACCGACTGCGTGTTTGCGCTTGCGCCGCTCCTGTGGCTCGCGCGCAACAGGGACGCAAAGACGAGCTTCAAAAAGTGGTTTGTGAACGGATTCGTCTTCTGGTTCGCGACGCTTTCGTGGATGCCGGCAATCGTCAAGAACGGCGGGCCGTGGCCGCTCGTCGTCCTCGGCTGGGGCGCTCTCGCTGCGTACTGTGCGCTCTACTTCGGCGCGTTCGGCTGGCTGTCATCAAAAGTCTGGGCGTGGGTGAAGGACGAAGGCACTGCATGGCGCAAGCCGCCGCGGTTCCCGTATGGACGCCGGCTTTTTGCAATTCTCGTCGCAGAGCCGCTTTTGTGGTGTGGGCTTGAGCTTCTTCGCTCGCGTCTTTTCGGCGGATTTTCGTGGAACCAACTTGGGCTTCCGCTCGTCAACGCCAACCTTGGCTCGCCTGCGGCCCTGGGCGGCGTATATTTCGTAAGCGCAGTCGTCATCCTCGTCAATGGCACGATTGCTGGCATTGCCGAGCGCATAATGAAGCGCACGACGCGCTGGGCGTCGCTTGAGACGCTTGTTCCGTTTCTGCTCGTTTGGGGACTTTATGCTCTCGCTGGAAGCGGGGCGCAGAGAATTGCGACCTGGAGGAAGGAAGACTGCACCGTGGCGCTCGTCCAGAGGAATTTTCCGTGCGTCTTCAAGCAGGCGGAACGCGAAGACCCGATTGTCGTCTACTCCAACTTGCTCGCGAATGTCGCCTATACGCGTCCAGACCTCGTAGTGCTGGCGGAGAGCGCGCTGAGCGAGTTCGGCGCGGCGGATTCGCCGCGCTCGCTCGCGTTCGTGAGGTGGGTCGCGAAACTGACGGGCGCGCGCGAGGTGATCGCCGGCGGCGGGCGTTTCGCGGACGGCAAAGAATACAACTCTGCGATATTGTTTTCTGGTCTTGGCGGGCCGAGCGGGCGCCTCGGAGATGCGCCCCTACCCGTTACCCATTCCCCATTACCCGTTACCCAGATTTACGACAAAGTCCACCTCGTTCCGTTCGGCGAGTTCATTCCAGGCGACAAGTGGATTACGACTCTCCAGAAGCTCGCGCCTGTCGGGAGCTGCACGCCGGGCGAGCTCAGGCTACTTGGCGACTACGGCGTTGCGATCTGCTACGAGGACACGGACTCCGCGCAGATGCGCGCGCTGTTGCACAAGGGCGCACGTGCGCTTGTGTTCATCACGAACGACAGCTGGTTCTCCGATTCGATCGAGGCCGAGCAGCATTCGTGGCAAGCTGTCGCGCGCGCCGTGGAGACGGGGCTGCCCGTCGTCCGCGTGGGGAATTCGGGCGTCACCGGGATGATTGATCCCCTCGGCAGGGCCAGCTGGCTCTCCGGCGCGGACGGGCGTCCGCTCGTCGATGCGCGCGGGGTTATGTGCGACAAGGTGACGAAGCTCGGCCGGCCATGCCCCACCATGTCGCCGCAGACATTCTACGGGGAATTTGGCGACATTCCGCTCTCCGTCTCATTTGCACTTCTCATCCTGTCGATGGTTTTGGTAAAATATAGGGACACCTATGAAAAACGAAGATACCTGTCCATGTAAGAGCGGCAAGACCTTTGGGGAATGCTGCGGTCCTATCATATCCGGCGAAAAGAAGGCCGAGACTCCCGAGGCGCTTATGCGCGCGCGGTATTCGTCCTATGTCACCGGCGATGTGCTGTTCTTGAAGTCGAGCGCCACCGATGAAGTCCAGGCCGAGTTCGACGAGAACGCTTCCAAGGCGTGGTCTGCGGCCGCCGAATGGCACGGCCTCGAGATCATATCGACCGAGAAGGGCGGGCCGAAGGACGACGAGGGGATCGTCGAGTTCCGCGCCCTCTACACCGCCAACGGCGAGTTCTGCAACCACCACGAAGTCTCGAAGTTCGTGCGACAGGGCGGCGAATGGAAGTTTGCGGACGGCGAGCTCGTAGGCGAGACGCCGACCGTGCGCGAGGAGCCGAAGATCGGGCGCAACGACCCGTGTCCGTGCGGCTCGGGTAAGAAGTACAAGAAGTGCTGCGGCAGGGACAAGTGAATTGAAGCCGGCGGCGTTTCTCTTCGATCTCGACGGGACCTTGGTCGACACAGAGGCTCTCTGGACGAAGGCCATAGTCGATTTTGTCGTCTCGCGCGGAGGGAGGACGACTTACGAGGAGATTCTGCCGACGGTGATCGGGCGCAACTGGCTCGACATAGACCGCTCGCTCCACGAACGCTTCCCCGAAATCGGCGAGTCGTCGGCGATGGAGGACGCGGTTGAGCTCCGAAGGTTCTACGACGTGTACGCGACGAATCCGTCGTCCATGCGCATCGACGGCTCGATCGCTTTTTTCCACGCCGTCTCGAAGATCGCGCCGTGCGCGATAGTCTCGGGCTCGCCGCACGACGACGTGGTTGCCGCGGCGAAGCTATGCGGCATTGACGACCGGCTCTCGCTCGTGCTCGGCGCGGGAGAGTATGACGCCGGGAAGCCAAGCCCGAGCGGATTCCTGAAGGCGGCTGAGCTTTTAAAGGTTGCGCCTGCCGATTGCGTTGTCGTCGAAGACTCGACTGTCGGCGTAAAGGCGGGCGTCGCGGCCGGGATGAAGGTAATCGCGCTCGACCGCGCGGCGCTTGTGCCTCAGACCTACGGCGGCGAGACGTGGCGCGTGAAGGATCTCTCGGAGATCGACGTCGGAAAGGAGTTCTCGTGAGTTCTAATCCCGACTACGACCGCTGGTACGCCGCGCGGAAGGTGCGCATACTCCTTTCGCCGTCGCATCGTCTCGAGACGTTCGGCAACACGCTCGTGAACTACCATCTCATATCCGAGCTCGACGACTACCCCGGTAAGATACGCATCCGCGAAGGACGGCTCGAGGCCCATCAGCCGCTCGTGATTGCGCCGCATTTCGCAGAAGTTACGACCGAGGGCTTCAGCGACGAGGCGAAGGCGTACGTCGAGTGGCTCAAGGCGAACGAGGAGAGTCTGCGGATACTCAGGTACGGGTACTGCCTCAAGGCAGACAGCTTCTCCGAGCAGATCGTGACCGACTCGCTCGCGGCGGTCACCGAGAGGGTGAAAGGCGCGGTCGTGGAGTCGCGCGACGAATTCGCCGCTGTGCTGCAGGGCGTTGACGATCCATGGGACGTCGCGCTCATCGAGCTGTGGCGGCGCGAGGTGGACAAGAGCTTTTCAAAGAACGTCAAGGAACTCGACGAGAACGGAAAGCTGTTTTAGGGAACATGGAGGCGCCTATGGAAAGAAGAACGAAGATAATAGCGATTGCGAACCAGAAGGGCGGCGTAGGGAAGACGACGACGGTCGTGAATCTCGCGGCCGCCCTCTCGGCGAGGAAGCGCACTGTGCTTGTCGTCGACCTTGATCCGCAGGCTCACGCGACGCTCGGCCTTGGGCTCGAAAAATGCCAAGGAGTGTCGCTCTATCCTGTCCTTCTCGGCGAGAAGCAGATTGCGGACGTTATCCAGCCGACGAAGTGGAGCTGCCTCAACGTCATTCCCTCGGAAGTCGACCTTGCCGGCGCGGAGCTTGAGCTTTCGATGCGCGAAGACCGTCTTGAAATCATCAGGAACGCCCTCGCGCCAGTCAAGGAATCGGGCGCGTTCGACTACATAATCCTCGACTGCCCGCCGTCGCTCGGCATCGTGATGACGAGCTCTCTCGTCGCGTCCGACGGAGTGCTGATCCCGATCCAGGCGGAGTTCCTCGCGATGGACGGCCTCGCGCTTATCACCGGCTCGATCGAGCGAATCCGCTCCGCGGCGAATCCGTCGCTCGACCTGAACGGCATCGTCTTCACGATGGTCAATTCGCAGGCGAAGCTGACGCAGGACGTGATGAGCGAGGTGAGGGGGCATTTCGGCGACAAGGTCTACGAGACGCTTATCCCCCGCAACGTCCGCGTCTCCGAAGCGCCGTCGATGGGAACTCCCGTCGTCTTCCTCGACCCGCGCTCGAAGGGCGCCGAGGCGTACAGGGCCTTCGCGTGGGAGTTCATGGCGAAGAACCCGACGCGGTTCGATTCCGCGCCCGCTCCCGCTGCACCAGCTGTGCAGCCAGCAGTCATGCCGCAGGCAACAAGCGATGCGCCTTCCGCCACCTGACTTCCAACTTTCAACTTCAAACTTTCAACTTTCAACTTCAAACTTTAAACTTCAAACTTCTCATGACCCTCTCCGCCGTCATCACGACGCGGAACGAATCCGCGAACATCGCGAACTGCATCCGTGCATTTGACGGTTTTCGCAAAGACGTCGAGATCATCGTCGTCGACAACGCTTCCACCGACGACACGAAGGCGATAGCCGCGTCTCTTGGCGCGAAGGTCCTGGACAAGGGGCCGGAGCGCAGCGCACAGCGCAACCTCGGCTGGCAGACCGCTGCGGCGAGATGGGTCGTGATCCTCGACGCCGACATGATGATGCCGCGCGAGGCGATCGAGGAGATGCTTGAGTGCGCGTCACGCGGCGACGGCATCGCCGCGTACTGGATTCCCGAAGTGAGGACGGGTGAGGGAATCCGCGTCAAGGCGCGCAACTTCGAGCGATCGTTCTACGACGGCACCTGCATAGATGCGCTGAGGTTTTTCTCGAAGGAGATACTTGAAAAGACAGGCGGCTACGACGAGAGCCTGATCGCGGGCCCGGAGGATTGGGAACTTGATATCCGCGTTCTCGAAACAGGTGCGAAGTGCGAGGTACTGAAGAACCATCTGATACACAACGAGAAGCGCCTGACGCTTAAGAGGATGCTTGAGAAGAAGGCGTACTACACCAAGAGTTTTGCCGCATACCAGGCGAAGTGGAAGGGCCATCCCGCGGTAAAGAGGCAGTTCTCGCCGTGGTATCGCTTTGTCGGAGTGTTTGTCGAGAAGGGGAAGTGGAAGCGTCTCCTTCGCCACCCCATTCTCGCATGCGTAATGTATTTTGAGCGCATTGCCGTAGGGGTCGTCTATCTAAAGAATAGAGGAGCTACGGAGCGAGTGAGCGAAGCGGAACGAACGCAGTAGCGACCACCATTATGGCTGATGGAACATACGAACGGCGAAGCCCGCGCGAAGCGGAGTTAAAGCGTCTTCAGCGCCTCATCGACGAGCAGCACAGCAAGGCCACGCTTGCTGCTGAGACGATTCCGGCTTCGCGACTTCCAGATCTTGTTCTTCCAGGGCAGGCGCAGGCCGAGAAGGAAGTTCGGGATATAAAGAAGGTTCGCAGCTGAATTGGCGTTCGGCGGCAAGGTGTAGAGAGTTGAAGTGCAAGGAGGGTTGTTTATGCGTTTGAAGCTGATGAAGGCACTGGTTGGAGCTTTGTTCACCTGTTCTGCGTTTGCAGTTCAGTTTGACGCAGCCGAGCCGATTTGGACGACGGCGGAGCGGGGCGAGATAAACTCGTCAATCGCCTTCACGGCGTATTTCGACTGGGACGGCAATTCTCCTCTTCAGTTGCGTCTGGCGGGCTGCTCGATATTCAAGGTCTTCGTGAACGGCGAATTCGCCGCATACGGCCCGGCGCGAGGTCCACACGGATGGTTCAGAATGGACGAGTGGGACCTTTCGCACGTCGCGCGAAAGGGCGGCAATCGGCTGAGCATAGTAGGTGTCGCCTATAACACAACGACCTACTACATCGTCGAGCACGAGCCGTTTCTACAGGCCGAGGTGCTCTCGGGCGGGAAGATCGTGCGGGCGACGGGCGACGGAAAGTGGGACGCTAATTTCACTGAACGCGTCCGCAAGGCGCAGCGCTACAGTCTCCAGCGGGCGCAGAGCGAAGTCTACGAAGTGCCGCGGCACGACTCTTGGGAATGGTGGAAGCGCGACGGGCTTACGAGCAAGTCGCTCATCATAACCAATGCGCCGAGCGTGAAGCTCCTTGAGCGCGGCTCGCCGTATCCGAAGTTCGAGATCGACGGCACCTATCGCCCGACCGATGTCCTTGCGGTCGGCCTGCGGACTGGCGATCTTGGGCATCCGCCGCATCTATGGGACGAGAAAGGGAGCTTCCTTGGGCGCACTTATCCGACCGCAGAGTTGAAGTACACCCCCTCGGTCGACTGGTGGAAGCGGGCAATCAAGCCGAAGGCGAAGTTCGAGGTCGGAGAAGCGGCGAGGGTCGATGCGACGCGCGGCGTCCGCTACGAGGGCGCGATAAACGACACTGGTTTCCTTCGCCTCAAGGTGAAGGTAACGAAGCCGGGTCGCTTGCTCGTAGGGTTCGACGAGATACTCGTCGACGGCAAACTCGATTTTCTAAAACGATTCGGATGCAACAACATTGTTCTATGGGATGTGAAGGAGCCGGGCGAGTACGATTTCGAGTCGTTCGAGCCGTACACCTTCAAGTTTGCCGAGGTGATCATGCTGGAGGGCGAGGCGACTGTCGAGAAGCTGGAGTTGCGGACCTACAAAAACCCGAACGCGACGCGTGAGTGTGCGCTGAAGGATCCTGTGGACCGCAAGATATTCGAGGCGGCGCGCGAGACGTTTGCGCAGAACGCGGTCGACGTGTTCACGGACTGTCCGAGCCGCGAGCGCGCTGGATGGCTCTGCGACAGCTACTTCACCGGCCCTGCCGAGCATTTCTTCACGGGGGAAAACGAGATCGAACGCACGTTCCTCCGCAACTATGCTCTTGCCGAGAAGTTCCCGCATATCCCCGACGGGATGATTCCGATGTGCTATCCTGGCGACCACGTCAACAAGAACTACATCCCGAATTGGTCGATGTGGTTCATCCTCGAACTCGCGGATTACTTTGAGCGTACGGGAGACCGCGAAACAGTCGACTTGCTTCGGCCTCGCGTAGAGGGACTTCTCAAGTTCTACGCGCAGTACTTAAGCGCGGACGGCGCGCTTGAGAACCTGCCGGGATGGGTGTTCGTGGAATGGAGCCACGCGAACGACACGAAGCTCGTCAAGGACGGTGTGAACTGGCCGTCGAACATGACGTACGCGGAGGTCTTGGCTAAAGTGGCCCGGCTTTACGGACGGCCAGAACTTGCCGAACAGTCGGAGAAGCTAAAGGAGCTAATTCGGGAACGTTCGTATGACGGCATCTGGTTCCGGGACAACTCGAAGCATTCCGACGTTACGGAGACGTGCCAGTACTATGCGTTTTTCCACGGCATCGCGACGCCGAAGACGCATCCCGAGTTGTGGAAGAAACTGACGGAGGAGTTTGGCCCCGAGCGTCAGGCAAAGGGGCTTCACAAGGAGGTCTGGCCGTCGAATGCCTTCATAGGAAATCTTCTGCGGCTCATCGTATTGAAGAGCGAAGGCCGCGACGAGCAGATGGCCCGGGAGATTCGCGGGTACTATCTCAAGATGGCGGAGCAGACCGGCACTTTGTGGGAGCACGACCGTCCCGAGGCAAGCTGCAATCACGCCTTCGCCTCTTACTTGGCAATTCTCCTTGACGAGACGAATCGGTAGATTTTCTGGCGGTTGGCGGCGTCCGAAGGCTCCTCCTCGCTGGAATGTAAATATGGTATACTATGCCCCCAGTTGAAACCTGAAAGGAGATTCGAAGATGGCGAAGAAAGTGATGCTCATTGGAGCCGGCGGAGTAGCCGGAGTGGCGGCCGCAAAGATGGCCCGCAATCCCGAAGTCTTCGGCGAACTTCTTATCGCCTCGCGCACGAAGTCGCGCTGCGATGCGATCAAGGCGGACATCGAGAAGCGCCCGTGGTTCGCGGAGAAGGGAGTCTCGACGAAGATCACGACGGCGCAGATCGACGCGATGGATACGCCGCGTCTCGTCGCGATGATCCGCGAGTTCAAGCCGGACCTCGTCATGAACATCGCGCTTCCCTACCAGGACCTCGCGATCATGGATGCGTGCCTCGAGGCGAGGGTGTCCTATCTCGACACCGCGAACTACGAGCCGCCGGACGAGGCGCACTTCGAGTACTCCTGGCAGTGGGCGTACCGCGAGAAGTTCGAGAAGGCGGGACTTACCGCTATCCTCGGTTGCGGTTTCGACCCTGGCGTAACGCAGGTGTTCTCGGCCTACGCGCAGAAGCACTATTTCGACACAATCGAGACACTCGACATCCTCGACTGCAACGGCGGCGACCACGGGTATCCTTTCGCGACGAACTTCAACCCCGAGATCAACATCCGCGAGGTGGCGGCGAAGGGCAGCTACTGGGTTGCTGACGAGTTGAAAGTTGAAAGTGGAAAGTTGAAAGTGCTTGCCGATGGGCGTATTGTCGATGCTCATGGCGTTGAGGTGGAGTGCCGGAAGGCGTTCGACAAGGGATACTGGGTCGAGACCGCGCCGATGGCAATCAAGCGCGAATATGACTTCGACCAGGTCGGAAAGAAGGACATGTACCTCCTCCACCACGAGGAGCTTGAGTCGCTTGGCTGCAACCTGAAGGGCATCAAGCGAATCCGCTTCTTCATGACTTTCGGGCAGAGCTACCTGACGCATTTGAAGTGTCTTGAGAACGTCGGGATGACGCGCATCGACCCGATTGACTTCAAGGGCCAGAAGATCGTTCCGATCGAGTTTCTGAAGGCGCTTCTTCCGGACCCCGCGACGCTTGGCCCCCGCACGAAGGGCAAGACGAACATCGGCTGCATCTTCCACGGAATGAAGGACGGCAAGCCGGTCGACTACTACGTGTACAACGTGTGCGACCACCAGGAGTGCTACGCCGAGGTTGGCTCGCAGGCGATCAGCTACACGACGGGTGTCCCCGCGATGATCGGCGCCAAGATGTTCCTCGAGGGCAAGTGGACGGCCAAGGGCGTCCACACTTGCGAGGAGTTCGATCCCGATCCGTTCATGGCCGAGCTCAACAAGCAGGGCCTTCCGTGGAAGGAGACGTTTGACCCCGTGAAGGTTCCCTGATGCCGAGATACATCATCGACGAGTCGGCGCTGAAGCGCAACCTGGAGGTCCTCAAGGGAGTCTCCGACAGGACGGGCGTCAAGATACTCCTTGCGCAGAAGGCGTTTTCGTGCACTGCTGTCTATCCGCTCTGCGCGAAGTACCTTGCGGGAACTACGGCGAGTTCGCTCTTCGAGGCGAAGCACGGGCACGACAACTTCGGCGGCGAGACGCACGTCTTCGCGCCGGCGTTTATTCCCGAGGAGATGGACGAGCTCTTGGGACTCGTCGACCACATCGTCTTCAATTCGCCGCGCCAGGTTGCGCTCTACGGCGAAATGGCGCGCAAGCGCGGCGTTTCAGTTGGGCTTAGGGTCAATCCTGAGGTTTCCGTCGCGACGACGCCCGCCTACGATCCATGCCGCCCCTCGTCGCGCCTCGGCACCAGACTTGCCGACTTGAATGCCTCGCTCTCGACTCGCAACTTTAAACTTTCAACTTTAAACTTTGAACTTTCAATTCTTGACGGTCTGCATTTTCATTGCCTTTGCGAACAGGGGCTTGATGAGCTGAAGAAAGTCCTTGCCGGCTTTGAGGGAAAGTTCGGCGAGTTCCTTCCGCAGATGAAGTGGGTGAACTTCGGCGGCGGGCATCATATCACGCGCGAGGGCTACGACGTCGAGGGGCTTGTCGCGCTCCTCAATGACTTCCGCACGCGTCATCCGCATCTTGAGGTCTACCTTGAGCCGGGCGAGGCGATTGCGCTCAACGCCGGGACGCTCGAATCGCGCGTGCTTGAAATACAGCCGAAGGGCGCGGACGGCGTTTCCAACGCGATTCTCGACACGAGCGCCGCGTGCCACATGCCCGACGTCATCGAGATGCCATATACCCCGCCAGTCGTTGGGGCTACAATCTACCGTTCCCCGTTCCCCGTTCCCCGCTCGTCCGCCGTAGCTTCAGCGCAGGCGGATTCCCCATTCATCTACCGTTTCGGCGGGCCGACGTGCCTTGCGGGTGACGAGATAGGCGTCTATTCGTTCAAGCACAAGCTGTGCGAAGGCGACACGGTTGTCTTTGGCGACATGGCGATCTACACGATGGTCAAGAACAACACCTTCAATGGCGTAAACCTGCCGGAAATAGTCCTTCGCCATATCGACGGCTCTGAAGAGCTCGTCCGCCGCTTCGGTTACGCCGACTTCGCGTGCCGCCTCTGATATCCAACAACTGACGGCGTATTTTTGGTATAATTTATATTACACACCGAAAGGACAAGACAAGTGAAGATTGACACACTATGCGTTCAGGGCGGGTGGTACCCGAAGTGCGGGGAGCCGCGCCAGCTTCCCGTGTATTCATCGACGACGTTCAAGTACGACACGACGCAGCACATGGCCGACCTCTTCGACCTCAAGGCTCCAGGATATTTCTACACTCGCCTCGCGAACCCGACGAACGACGCGGTGGCGAAGAAGATCGCGGCCCTCGAAGGCGGCGTCGCGGCTATTCTCACGAGCTCCGGCCAGGCGGCCTCTACGTTCGCCGTCCTCAATCTCTGCAACGCTGGTGACCATGTCGTCTCCTCCGCGCAGATCTACGGCGGCACGTTCAACCTCTTCGCCGTCTCCCTCAAGAAGCTCGGCATCGAATTCACGTTCGTCGACCCGGATGCGACGCCCGCGGAGATACAGAAGGCCTTCCGCCCGAACACTAAGTGCGTCTTCGGCGAGACGGTCGCGAACCCCTCGGGCTGCGTACTCGACATCGCGAAGTTCGCGAAGGTCGCGCACAAGAACGGCGTGCCGCTTATCGTCGACAACACTTTCCCGACGCCGATCCTCTGCCGTCCGTTCGAGTTCGGCTGCGACATCGTCACCCACGCGACGACGAAGTACATGGACGGCCACTCCAGCCAGGTCGGCGGTTGCATCGTCGACTCCGGCAACTTCGACTGGTCGAAGCACGCCGACAAGTTCCCCGGCCTCGTCGAGCCCGACGCCTCGTACCACGGCCTCAGCTATGTGAAGGCGTTCGGCAAGATGGCCTACATCGTGAAGTGCACCGCGCACCTGATGCGCGACTTCGGCTCGATTCCCTCGCCTTTCAACGCGTTTCTCCTTAACCTCGGCCTCGAGTCTCTGCACCTCAGGATCCGCCGCCACGCGGAGAGCGCGCTCAAGGTCGCCAAGTGGCTCAAGACCCAGAAGAAGGTCGCGTGGGTCAACTTCGCCGGGCTCCCCGGCTCGAAGTACCACAAGCTCGTCAAGAAGCAGTTCAACGGCAACTCGCCGTGCGGCGTGATGACGTTCGGCATCAAGGGCGGCCGCAAGGCGTCGATCAAGTTCATGGATTCGCTGAAGCTCATCGGCATCGTGACGCACGTTGCGGACGCCTGGAGCTGCGTCCTGCATCCTGCTTCGCACACTCACCGCCAGCTTACGGACGCGCAGCTCAAGGCGGCAGGCATCCCGCCGGACTTGATCCGCCTCTCCGTCGGCCTCGAGGATCCAGAAGACCTCATAGCCGACTTGAAGCAGGCGCTGGCGAAGGTGTGAGGTAAAAAGTTCAAAGTTTGAAGTCTGTTGTCTAAAGTCTAAAGTCAAGAAGAACGTGGAGGATTCGCTCTATGGCAGGATTCAAGAATGCCGACACTCGCAGAATTGACTGGTTGATCGCGCTTGCGCTTGGTGGCGTGGCTGCGGTTCTCTACTTCTGCACGATGGCATCGTGCGCCTATCCCGGCGAGGGCGCGCACCTGATGACGCTGTGGAAGGGTCTGGACTCGGCTGCGGTGAACACTCATCCGCTGATGGCGATATTTGCGCGGCTGTTCGGGTGCTCCAACATCCTCGGCCCGCTGTGCGGAATCGTGTCGGTTCTCGCCATGTACCACCTGACCTCGTTCTTCGTGCGGGAGCGGATCGGCGGCGAAATGCTCCTGCAGTACGCCGACGGGACAGCGCACATGGCTGGCATTGTCGCGGCGGTCGTATTCATGGCGACCCCGGCTGTCCACCAGTCGTTCACCCACTTGAGCTCGTTCTCGTTCGACGCGGCATGGGCGCTTGTCACGGCGTCGCTCCTGATTCCCTACGCACGCGCCGGGAAGAATACGGGCAGGATATATCCCTTGCTCATCGGTGTGTTCGCGGGGCTCGGATTTGCAGACTCTCCGCTTTTCGGGCTTCTTGCGCCGCTCTATTTCGGCGGCGTCTGGGCGGTCTCCGGGAAGCGCGGCGGTAAGCCCTACGGCGCGGCGTTCGCTTTTTTGCTCGTCGCAATCGTCACTCTCTTTGCCTACGCCCCAGGCGCATCGGGCGACTTCACGGAGCACATGCGCGCCCACTGGAACGAGGCGAAGGTGTGGCTCTCCGTTGACGGCTGGTTCCTCGTCGGCGCGTTCGCCGTGCTGCCGTTCGTCGTGGCACTATATTCGAGCTTTGCGGCGTATAACCGCGAGAGCGGCCTTTCGCAGTGGATCTACCACGTCGCCATGAGCTTCGTGGCGATCCTCGCCGTCGCGACGCCGCTCGCGCCGTCGCCTCTAATGCGCCCCTATGGGCTCCTCCCCGTGGTGCCGTGCGCGTTTGCCGCGTTCACGGTCGCCTATCTCGTGACTTACTGGTGGCTTCTCGCTGTAGCGAAGGTTCGCAAGAACGAGTCTTTCGACGAGCCTCCATCCGCGAGAAAAGGCCACACGCTCGCCCTCGCCGTCCTGCCGGTCCTATCCCTCGTAATGGTCATCACCGTCCTCCTGAACCTCTTCTCGTTCGACCGCTCGCGCGGCGATTTCGCCGACCGCACGGCGGAGAAGCTGATCGCCGATCTCGACGACCGCACTTGGTTCATCACCGACGGGCTTCTCGACGACCACCTCAGGCTCGCCGCGGCCAAGGCCGGCCGCGAGCTCAATCTCGTCTGCCTCCAGCGCGATCTCGACGAGCGCTATCTCCACGAGCTCGCGAAGCTCGTCGAGGAGAAGGGCGTCGGCGGAGAGAAGAACAAGGAGCTTTCGATATCGCTTTCCCTCGGCGTCCTCGCGTTCGTCCAGGACTGGTTCGCCGCCGATCCAGACATCGCGAAGAAGGCCGCCATATTCGGGGCCCCCGACCTCTGGTACGCGGCCGGAATAAAGGCGGTTCCGGAATTCCTCTTTTTCGGCGCCGATCCGACGCGCAAGCCCGACTGGAGCGCGTGGAACGAATTCGACAAGGTACTTGCGCCGCCGAAGGGCGAGAAGGCGTGGGGCAGCTACCGGCTCTGGAAGGAGAGCGACCCCATCGAGTTGACGCGCCTCCGTCTGCGCAGGCACGTTGGCCTCGTCGCGAACGACCGCGGCGTGTGGCTTCAGGATTCTGGCGACGACGACGGTGCGTTCGAGATGTACGAGCTTGTCCTGAACTCCATCGACAGCGACAACGTCTGCGCGCTCTTCAATGAGTTCGAGATGGCGCGTGCCGGCCACCCGAAGGCCGAGCGCAGGAAGCACGACATCGAGAAGGCGTTCAAGGCGATCGTCGAAGACAAGTCCCGCCGCTATGTCCTGTGGAAGCTCGCCAACGTATACGGCTACATAAGGAACCCCGAGATATTCGTCCGCCTCGGCTATTCGTGGGCGAAGTCGGGCCGCCCGGGCGAGGCGCTCAACCAGATACGCCGCGCCATAGACTTCGTCCCGACCGAGCGCCGCTCGAGTCTTCTCAACATGATGGCCGCCCTCTACGCGAGCGACAGCGACGTGAAGAAGTCGAGGGCGACCTACGAAGAGGTCCTTTCCAGGGACGCCGAGAACCACGATGCGCTCGTCGGCCTTATGCGCCTCGAGCTCCTCGAGGGGAACAGCGAGCGGGCGATCGAGTACTTGGAGCGCGCCACGAAGGCGGCGCAGGACGATCCGCGCGTGGCAGTCGAGGTGGCGATGCTCCACTTCATGAAGAACGAGTTCGGCGAGGCGAAGGCGTTGCTCACGAGGGCGACCGACCTCGATCCCGCGAACCTCCAGGCGTGGTCGCTTCTCGCCGCAGTCGCCTTGCAGCAGTTCGATGCGTCAAAGGATCCCGCAGAGAGGGCGAAGCTCCTCAAGACTGTGGAAAATGTCATCCTCCCGGAGATGGAGAAGAACGCGAAGGACGCGAACGACTACAACATCCAGTCCACCCGCGCCTTCCTCATGCTCCGCCAGGGCGACGAGAAGCGCAGGGCCGCGCGCGACATGTTCGCCGCGGCGATCAAGACGCGCCCCGACGTCCAGGCGACGCAGGACATCGTGCTCGGTCTCGACATCTCCCTCAACGACACCGCCGACGCCGAGTTCCATGCCAAGGAAGTGCTGAGGCGCAACCGCAAGGCGCCCCTCGCGAACTACGTCATGGGCTCGCTTGCGCTCCAGAAGGGCAAGTATGAGGAGGCGGAGATGTACCTCAGGAGGGCCTGCGAGACGACGCGCCCCGTCGTGCTCGCGCAGAACGACCTCGCCGAGGTCCTGAGGCGCACGAAGCGCTTCGAGGAGGCCGAGCGCTATGCCCGACTCGCCGTGCGCACCGCTCCCGAGCTCTATGTCGCGTGGGAGACGCTCGGGGCGATTCTGCTCGACGCGAACGGAGACCTCAACGAGGCGGAGCAGTGCATCGTCAAGGCGTGCGAACTTTCCAAGTCCGAGTCGGGTAAAGAGGCCGACGTGCGCATGCTCGTCTCGCTCGCCCGCGTTCAGATCGCGAAGGGCGACCGCCAGCGCGCGAACATGACGCTCCGCAAGGTCAAGGGCCGCGTGAAGGAGCTGTCCGACTTCGAGCGCGGCGAATTCGAGGAGCTCAGCAAGAGTGTTCGCTGACCTTCTTCTTGCCGCCGCATTCCAGGTCGGGCCGTTCTACGAGCAGCGGCCCGTCGAGGACTATTACGCAGTTCGTCCGTTTTACGCCTGCGAGGGGGAGGCGGATGACGTCCTCTGGCCGGTCTTCACGTCCCACCGCGACTGGTGGCGGTTCTGCTTCCTCATGCACTACCAGTCGCAGGACGACGGCGGCTGGCAGTTCGAATTCCTCCCGTTCTGGTTCAGCGGGCACAAGCCGGCCCGCGGCGAAGGTGCCGCGGAGGACTACTGGGGGCTGTTCCCGATCTATGGCCACCATCCGCATGTGCTTTTGATGTATGACCTCGACTTTGCGCTGTGGCCTGTCTGGACGCGCTACAGGATGCCGCGTCCTTCCGAGGGGAAGTGGCTTACGACTAACACGGTGCTCTTCCCGTTCTTCAGCTGGCGCGACGACGGCGCATGGAGCTTCTGGCCTTTCTACGGAATAAACCACCAGCGCGAGAGCGACCACCAGTACGCATTGTGGCCGATAGTGACCTGGGCGAACTACCGCGAGGACCGCGACACGGGTGGGGCGGGGAGTTCGTGGATGTTCTGGCCTCTATACGGCCAGGTTCGCCGCGAGCGCGAGAGGCAGGACCTTTTCCTCCCGCCGTTCTTCTCGTGGACCGAGACCTGTTCGAAATCATGGGCGGCCCACATGAATTCCGCGCCCGAGATGCGCCTGCGCTGTCCCTGGCCGATCTTCGAGTGGGAGTCGAACGCCCGCAGGGAGCGGCTTTCAATATGGCCGCTATACGAGCGCGTCGACTGGCGGACGTACTCCAAAGGCGACGGCGCGGGGTCTGTGACGCGCTTTGGCTGGAAGCTCGTCGAGCTCTACGACGACGAGACGCGCGTCTTTCCGTTCTGGACGAGCCGCAAGGACGATTCGTATTTCCGCCTGTGGCCTTTCTGGGAGTCCGAGACGAAAGACGACGTCACGCGTTCCAGGTTCCTCTCGCTCTTCCCGATACGCTGGGTTCCTGCTGTAGACCGCAACTGGTCGAAGTTCTGGACGCTCTACGAGAGCGAGTCCAATCCCGTCTGCACATACCATTCGCTGCTCTGGGGAATCATAAGGTGGAGGACGCTCAAGTGAAGAAGTCGATCCACACGTGGCTGAGGGCGCTGAGGGTCAACCAGTGGACTAAGAACGGCATCGTGTTCCTCGCCTGGTTCTTCGCTGTCGCCGACCCGTCTCAGGCGGCGATGGCGCGCGGGATAAGGCCCTTCATCCTCGTTGCGGCCATGGCTACCGCGTTCTGCCTCGTTTCGAGCGCGTTCTACCTCCTCAACGACGTCGCCGACTTCGATGCTGACCGCCTCCACCCCGTCAAGCGCCTGCGACCCGTGGCGGCCGGGCTCGTGTCGCGCATCGACGCGGTCAGGGTCGCGCTTTCGCTCTTCGCGATCGCGCTGATGTTCCCGTGCTATCTCGTATTCCGCCATCCCGACCGCACATGGGGCTTTGCGGTAATCCTGATCTACTCCGTGATGCAGTGCGCGTATTCCGGGTTCCTGAAGCGCATTCCATACATCGACGTCGCGGTTATCGCGGCGGGCTTCGTCCTTCGCGCGGTTGCCGGTGCTGCGGCGATGGACGTGCGAATCTCGCCGTGGCTTCTTGCCTGCGCGTTTGCGCTTTCGCTCTTTATTGCGCTCGCGAAGCGCCGCCACGAAATGTCCGTGGCCATCGAGTCGCGCGCAGCGCTCAAGGGCTACCATCCTGTTGCGCTCGACGTCTTGATGTTCGCCTCGGCTCTTGCGACGCTTGTCGTCTACACGTGGTACACGCTTTCGCCCGACACGATGTCGCGCTTCGGAACTCGCTATCTTGTCGTCACCGCCGTCTTTGTTGCGCTCGGTCTTGTGCGCTACATTCGGCTCGTCTACTCGAAAGCCGACGTCGGACGCCCGGAGAAGATTCTCCTTTCCGACTGGCCGATGTGGATCATACTTGCGCTCTACGGCGCTTCTGCCGTCCTCGCGGTTCTCCTTCGCTACGTCGTCACCGCTTCGGGGGCCTGATGAGCGACTTCCTCGACAGGCTCGCGGCAAGGCGGCGGTTTGGAATGAGGCCGTCCCTCGACGCAATCCGCGGCATATGTGCCGCGCTGGGCGACCCGCAGCTGCAATTCAGGGCGATACACGTCGCGGGGACGAACGGGAAGGGGGCGGTGTGCGCCATCTTGGACGCGGCGCTTCGCGCCGGGGGGCTCAGGATCGGCCGCTATACGTCGCCGCATCTCGTCCGCATCAACGAGCGGTTTTTCCTCGACGGCGCTCCGATTGCAGACGAGGTGCTGGAACGTGCGGCGGACAAGGTCTTTCACGCAGACTCCTCCTCCAACTCCTCCTCCAACTCCTCCTCCAACTCCTCCTCCTCCTCCAACTACATCTACGGCCTTACCTTCTTCGAGGCGCTTACTGCCGTCGCGTTTCTCGTCTATGCCGAGGCGAAGGTAGATTATGCCGTTCTCGAGACGGGGCTCGGCGGCCGGCTTGACGCGACGAACGTATGCAGGCCGGAGCTCTGCGTCATCACGAAGATCGGGCTCGACCACTGCGACTGGCTTGGCGACACGGTTGAAAAAATCGCCGCGGAGAAGGCGGGGATAATAAAGAAGGGCGTGCCGATCGTCCTCGGGAAGAACGACCCTGCTGTTGTCGCTGTCGTGAAAGCTCGCGCGAGCGAAGTCGGCGCGCCGTTCGTCTACGCGCCGGATGTCGCGGACGAGTCGGAGATCCCAGATGGCTTTTCGCTGGTCGGATCCTTCAACCGCGAGAACGCGGTCACGGCAATTGCCGCGCTCAAGACGCTTGGCTTGACGAAGGGGATGGCGGACGGGTTCGGAAATGTCGTCTGGCCGGGGCGGTTCCAGAGGGTAGGGCGATTCATCATAGACGGCGCTCACAACCCCCCGGCTGCGCGCGCCCTTGCCGCCGCGCTCCGTAAATACGCGCCTTTCGCGGGGTCTGTCCCCACGCTCGTCGCCGGCTTCTGCGGGGATAAAGATGTCGACGAGACGCTGCGGATTCTTGCCCCGCTCGTCAAAAAAGGGATAGCCGTCCGCACGAACAATCCACGTTCGCTTGACCCCGCGGAGCTTGCGCGAAAAATGGAATCTGCGGGAATTTCGGCAATTTCTTGCGATTCTATCTGGTTAGCGCTGGAAAAATTGGGGTCTGTCCCCAAAAAAACGGGGTCTGTCCCTGGTGATGAGGCGGTTGATGTGCTGATTTGCGGTTCGCTCTTTCTCGCTGGCGAGGCACTTGCCGCGCTTGGAGCCTTTCCATGGCAGAGCGACCGTTTCGATGCGGCAGAAATCCTTAAGGTTTGATATAATCTACGGCGATGAAAAAGAAGAGAGGAACGCTTGCACTCGTATCGCTCGGCTGCGCCAAGAACGCAGTCGACTTGCAGGTCATGACCGGCAATCTCATCAAGGAGGGCTGGTCTCTCTCCCCCGATCCAGACTGCGCCGACGTCGTGATCGTCAACACCTGCTCTTTCATCGCGTCGGCGCGCGAGGAGGCGGAGGCCGAGATACTGAGGGCCGTCGAGCTCAAGAAGCTGGGTCGCTACGGCAAGGTCGTCGTCGCGGGGTGCTATCCGCAGAGATATCCCGAGCTGAAGGGTGCGTTTCCGGGCGTTGACGAATGGGGCGGCGTTCCCAAGGACTGGATCGAGCCGAAGATGCCCGCCCTTCGCCTCACCGGAAAGGCGTTCGCGTACCTCAAGATCGCCGAAGGGTGCGCCCACCGCTGCTCCTATTGCGCTATTCCGCTCATCCGCGGCAAGTACCGCTCTCGCCCGCTCAAGTCGATTCTCACGGAGGCCCGCGCTCTCGTCGCGACGGGCTGCCGCGAGCTTAACGTCATCGCGCAGGATCCTATGCTGTGGCGCGACGGCGCGAAGACGCTTCCCGATCTCCTCTGGGCGCTCGACAAGATTCCCGGCGACTTCTGGGTGCGCGTCCTCTACAGCTACCCGAGCGAGATATCAGAGGACTTCCTCGTCTGGATGCTCTCGTCGAAGCATGCCGTCCGCTATATCGACGTTCCGCTTCAGCACACCGTTCCCGAAGTCCTCGAGAAGATGAACCGCAAGGCCGCGATAGCCGACTCTCTCGCAGCGGCCGAGTTCCTGCGCGATGTCGTTCCCGGGATTACGCTGAGGACGACGATAATGACCGGCTTCCCAGGCGAGACCGAGGCGCGTTTCAGAAAGCTCATGTCCGATTTGCGGCGCATGCAGTTCGACCATCTCGGCTGCTTCGCGTATTCGCCGGAGAAGGGCACGAAGGGCGCGGCGCTCGGCGGGAGGCCTTCGCGCGCCGTCGCGCTCGCGAGGGAGAAGTCGGTGATGGATCTCGCGAAGTCGATATGGAAGGCGCGGTCGAAGCGGCTTGTCGGCGAGACGTTCCGCGCGCTTGTCGTGGCGCCTGGCGTCGCCCGCATGGAGTCGCAGGCGCCCGATGTCGACGGAGTGACCTATATTGATCGTGGCGGCAAGTTGGTAGGGGCGCCTCTCCGAGGCGACCGAACGGAGGACGTGCGTATCGGCGAATTCGTCAACGTCAGGATCGCGAAGGTCGAGGGCTTCGACTTTGTGGGGGAAGTGGTTAGCTGATGACGCGCCATATTCCATACATCAACGAAGAGGTCGCGAACCGCGACTTCAAGTACTACATCTTCGACTGGGACGACAACATCCTGCACATGCCGACGCGCATCAAGATGGAGCATCGCGACAGCGTCGACGACCCTTGGCGGCCCGTCGAGGTCTCGACGGCGACGTTCGCGCTCGTTCGCGGCGACGAGGAGCACTACCGCGCCCCAGGCGGAGTGTGGGCCGACGCGTTCAGGAACTTCGAGGACGCGCCTGGGCGCGACAACTTCATCGAGGACACGATTGCCGCGCTTGAGAAGATCGAGCACGGCGAAAAGCCGTCGCCGAGCTTCTACACGTTCAAGAAGACATTGACTGAAGGGCGCATATTCGCCATCGTGACGGCGCGCGGCCATGCGCCTGAGACGATAGAGCGGGCGGTCAGGGTGTTCATCAAGTACGTGCTGACCGAGGAGGAGCGCGAGATCATGATGTCCAACCTGCGCGGCTACCGCCAGTGGATAGACGGCGTTGGCGACGGCGAGTTCGGCACGGATGCCGAGGAGCTCGACTACTACCTCGGCATGTGCCGCTACTCGGCCGTGACCTTTCAGGGCTTCAAGGAGCGCATGGAGCGCGATCCGATATACCAGGAGAAGCTCGCCGTCGCGCCGACCGCCGCGAAGCCGGAGCTTGCGAAGGAGTTCGCGATACGCGACTTCGTCGAGCACATATTCCACATGATCCGCCGCAACGGCACGGCCGACAGGCCCGTCTCCATCGGCTTTTCCGACGACGACAAGGGAAACGTGAAGTGTGTTTCCGACTACATCCGCTCGGAGCTTTCGAAGCGCTTCGAGGGAATCAAGTTCGTCGTGTACGACACTTCCGACAGAACGCTCAGCAAAGGTCGCAAGGTCTGCGTCTCTGGGCAGTTGAATTTGCCAGGATTCTAAGTTGAGTTGTGAGGCGGCGTCCGAAGGCTCCTCCTCGGGGAGCCCTCGGCGAATACGCCGAATCCCCTCGCTCGGACCTTCGCTCCGCCGCCTCACGCTTCGCGACGATTTCGCAAGGTTGGCGACAATGAGCGAAGATTTTTGATACAATACTCGACATGGAACTTGATGTCAAAGCTGCTGTAGCCGATATTGAGGCGACTCCCGATTTGCTTGAGCGTGCGCTGCGCAAGGAGGTGGAGCGTGGCTGATTCGTCCGAGAAAGAGGTCATCAGGATTACATGGGACGAGTGGCTTGCGTCGCGTGCGGCCAAACGCGCCGCACTTGCGGCGAAGGGTCTTTCCGCGCCTTCGCGCCGCACGACTTCGCGCACTGCCGCCCGTCGCGCGGCGCAGGAGATCGTTAGAGCGCAGTAGGCGTCAGCCTGAAATTGTTGCCCCGCTCCGTCGGGGTTGACATTGGAAACTGAAATGAGTTATCATATGGACAATGAATGCAGGAACATCATGTGGTCGCTTGTGGCGGGTGGTGGCGAGTGTGTGGATGCCGCCAGTGGCGTTGGTCGGCATCGTGCTTGCCAATCTCCTTGACGATGTATTGTGGTTTAAGTATCTTATGTTACTGGTGCGTTATACGCCAGACTGCGCGTGGTTTGAATGGTGCTGCGTTGCCTTCTTTGTTCTCGTCTCGGCGATTTCGATCGTGCTCTTTTTCTGTGACCTCGTGCGGAGGAAATGGAGACGCGGGTTGGCGCGGATCGGATTGTTCGCTGTTGGATTTGTGATGATGTGCTTGATTGGGGATAGGCTTGGCGACTATTCACGGCAAAATCTGGTTCCGACAATAGAGATTTGCGTTGCTGGAAAGGATACCGCAAAGATTGGGAAGGAGAACTTCTCGCCCAACGGTCTTTGCGAAATCCTTCGGGCGATTCAGAAGCGGAGTAACAGCGTCGCCTTTGTCATCGGCGAGGATATTGGCTTTAAGGATTTCTGGAACAATTATCTCAATCAGTGCAGTGAAGCAGGTATATTGTATTTGGCATTTAAGGCGGCGGATGGCAGTTGGCCGTTCTATCATATAGACCCATGGGATTTGCTGGGGCGTCATCGTCAAAGCGATCTCAAAATTGCCGCGGTTCGTATAGGAGAGGGAGGCGCACTTTCGTTTGAGGATGACTATCGGTGCTATGTGGAAGAATACGAAGATGGCACAACTAATTTAGGACAGCAGAACCTTTTCAATGACAGTGAGTCCGCAATCTTCGGCGGCGGCATGTCGGAACGGTATGGCGCAGCGGCTGTTGTGGTCAACTCGAATTGCAGAATCTCTCTCGTCGCTGCCTGTATCAAACGCTTGAATGAAGCAGGGTTTCATTATGTGTTTGTGTTATATACATGAGCGACAGTAGGCGGCAGAGCCATTGTCTAACGCCTGTTTGCGCGTTGCTGATGGCTTGCGAGTCGGGAAACTGTCACTAAAATATCAGGCCATGCTCACTTGCCTACGCCTTTAGAGTCCCAGACCTGCACCTTGGCCCTTCCCACCATACACCTTGAGCCTTCTAACCTATCACCTTGACTAAAAAAGGCGGCATTTCTCTCAAAAGAGGCGGCAATACCGTTGATATTGGCGGCAAAACTTGCTATAATGCCGCCAATATTCATCAAGGTGTGAGCAGGGAAGCCTGAAGGCGTCCGCAGGAAAGGAGAAAGGTGTCTTATGGAAAGGAAGAAAGAGCTGCGCGTGACAACGCGCAAGAGTGCAACGCGCGGCAAGTTCCAGACCGATCTGGAACCCGCCGAGACATTGGGACTTGACGCATTCGCCGAATGGTGGGCGGATCGGTCCTTCGTGAAGCCGTTTGAGGTCAAGCGGGCGGTCGAGCTGGTGGAAGGCGGCGTACTTGCGGCGCTCAAGGAGGGATGTCAGGTAAATCTTGGCCTTGCGACATTCTATCCAAGACTGTCGGGTGCGCTCTCGGCGCGTGACGCCGACCCCGAGACGGAGGAGCGGTTCGTCCGCGGCGCCGTCAAGGCGCGGAGGACTCTGACCCACGCGCTCGAACGGCATCTAAAGGCCGTGAATTCGCTTGCCCGCGCCCGCGCCTCGCTATACGGAGTGACGGATGTCGAGACAGGCAAGGCCAATGTAATATCGGCCGGGCGCACCTATCGCGGGGTCGGAAGCAACATTCCGGTCGTCGAAGGGCGCGACGACGAGGGCGTGTGGCTGGAGAAGAAGATGAAGCGCGGCATGGCTAAGCGTGCCCGCGCACGCATCCTCTCGTCGAGTGGCTACGAGATCAATTTCGTTTTCGACGAAACTCCGCCGAGTGGCAAGTACTTCCTCGTCGTCCAGTCTCGGGCTGGGATGCCGCAGGACTTCCGTCCAGTCCGTGCGCGTTGCGAAGTTGTCGTGAAGTAGCGATTGGGGGATATGCGCGAGAGACTTTGCCTTCGAAAAGACTGGGAGAAAATACTGGCTTGCATTGAAGAAGTAAATATAGACAGCTGGGTGGACAATTATCGCAATCCCAATATATGCGATGGAACATTGTGGCAATTGGAACTTTTCAGCGGCACTAATGTCATCAGGCGAATCAAAGGCGACAATGCTGCACCGCCGGAGTTCAAGAAATTCTGCACAGTGAAGCAGGTTGCTTTCGACAAGTTTGGGGGATGCTCGCTTTGGTATCCAAAGCAGCGTGATGAAATGATGAAATTGATAGAGGCCGCAGAGAAAACGGCGGAGACAGACCCCGCGGAACCGTTGTAAAAGGCCTGTTTGCGCACGGTGTTGAGTGCGCAAGTAGTTAAGCGAGCGGATACGGCGTATTCGCCGAGGGCCCGCGAGGAGGAGCATTCGGCCGCCGCCTCGCGCTCCGCCGTCTCATGCTCATCGCCACGTATGCGACAGAGCACAGGCGAGATATGATATAATATCCCGCAACTATGCGAATCGTCTTCATGGGTTCTTCTCCGGCGTCGGCCGAATGTCTCCACGCGCTTCTGCGCGAAAGGGAGTTCGAGATCGTCGGCGTCGTGACGCAGCCAGACCGCCCGACCGGTCGCGGCAAGGTCATGTCGCCGTGCGCCCTTGCGAAGTACGCCGCCGAGAAGGGGCTTAAGGATATCATCAAGCCCGAGCGCGTGAACGACCCTGAGCCGATGGAGAGGATCCGCGCGTGGAAGCCCGACGTTGTAGTCGTGGTCGCGTTCGGCCAGATACTGAAGAAGCCGCTTCTTGATCTTCCTCTCTTCGGCTGCGTCAACTGCCACTTTTCGCTTCTTCCGAAGTACCGCGGCGCGGCGCCTGTAGTCGCGGCGCTCGAGGCGGGCGAGCGGATGACGGGCGTCACCGTCATGAAGATGGGCGTCGGGCTTGACGATGGCCCGATCATGCTGCAGAGCTTCGAGCCGATATATCCCGACACGACGGGCGGCCAGCTCATGGACGACCTTGCGATTGCCGGTGGCGTTGCGCTCGCAAAGGCGCTTCGGCTCCTTGGCTCGAACTCACTCCCGCCTGAAGTCGCGCAGGACGAAACTTCCGCGACTTATGCGAGGAAGCTCAAGAAGACCGATGGTCTCATCGACTGGGATAGCCCGGTAATAGAGATAGAGCGCAGGGTCCGCGCATACAATCCCTGGCCGTGCTGCTACACCTTTCTCCCTGAGAGCATGAGAAAGCGCGGCACGACTGGACGTCTCGTAGTCCTTCGTGCACGCGTGGCCAAGCTTGACCCGGCGTGGAAAGATGCGACTCCCGGCACTGTCGTGAAGATCGACAAGGCTGGTCCTGTGGTGCGCTGCCATGATACGGCTCTCCAGCTTCTCGAAGTCAAGCCCGAGGGTTCGTCGTGCATGGACGGCGGTGCGTTCTGCCGCGGGCGTCCGCTTGTTCCCATGGAAACAGTGTTTCTCAAGGGGTGAATTCGTTTGCAAAATTTTTTTTTGAAAATTTTTAATCACCCCCTTGACGGCTTCCCCCAAATGGGGTATACTATGTGGCGTAAACTCTTTAAGGAGGATTAGATGAAAGCTAAAACACTAATGGGAATGATTGCGTGCGCGGGTGCGTGCGTCTCTCTTTCCGCTTTCGGGAACAACACGAACGGATGGTTCGGAGTGACTGTCGATTCCGACATAACCCGAATCAACTGCGAGACCAATGGTGCAGCAGTTTCGATTAAGAGCAACAAGATTGTTCTCGACAACGCGAAGGATACGGCGCTCACGATCACGCCGGCTGTCAATGCGCCCACGAACAGCAATGACGGCGTTTTCGTCATCAAGGCTACGGCGCTCCTCACTCCCAGCAGCACGAATGACTTTGACGTAACGACTAATGCCAAGGCTGGTTTTGCCGTGGGCGTTGATGACAAAAATGCTACGAACTACTACGGCTATGCAAATGGCGTCTGGAACAAGCTCACGGCTGCAAATGTGGTTGCTGAAGGTATCGAGACTACGTTCAAGCTCATTCTCAACTATAGAGACTTCAAGGTTGACTTCTATGCGGGAGACGATGCGGCGACGCACCTTGGTCAGTTCAATCTTGCGAGCGGAACGACGGCGCCATTGGGTATTGATGCGTTTGGCGCCGGCTCGATAACCTCGATTACAGGTGAGTACGAAGTCGCGGTTGCGGCGTATGCGGTTGAGGAGAATGTCTATAAAAAGTACGGCTCGGTTGCCGAGGCAAAGGCTGCGGCTAATGCGGCTGGCAAGTCTGCCGAGGATGTCCAGGGCATATCTTCAACGGGTGAAATCAAAGGCAAAAACGAGACTGCGGCAAACGGCATGTCGTATGTGGTTTGCACGGCTCTTGGCCTTGATGTCAATAACGCTAACGCCAACATAACGGTTGCTCCTCTCGCGACTGATACAGCTGTGGATAAGATTACGCTGCGCCTCACGAATGAGAATCTTGGGCCTGAATCCAATCTGGTTGGGTACAAAGTTTCTGACGGCGAGACGGAAGGCACTGTCTGTAATGCGGACAGCATTAAGATTCCCCTTGAGGCAGGAACCTACACGATCAAACCCGTCCTGAAGAATAATTAAGATTTCTCAGTTAAGGAGAACTCAAAAATGAAAAAGACAATTGCAGCAATTTGCGCGTTCGCCTCGGCGGTTGCGGTCGCCGGAATGAACGACCTCCTTATTTCCTTCTCCACTCCGGGGCCTGACAAGTATGCCGATGGAACCGACGTTCAGGTCGGCGAGTGCTACTCGCTGGTCGGCACGAAGGCTGACGGCTCGCAGGACATCGTCCTCAACTATCAGACGAAGCTCGCGGGCAAGTGCTCGTCGGTCGTCTACATGGTTGACGAAGTGACTGCGGCGAAGTACACCAAGTGGGATGTCTATCTCACGGACACCCGCGACTTCACCAAGGACGGCAAGCCCGCCGGTCTTGACGACAAGGGTCAGCCCAAGGTCAAGAACGTCCAGGCTCCCGTCGCCGCTTCTGTTGCCAGCTCCGGCAGCCAGTTCGCTTCTGCGACCGTGAAGGAGGGCGTTGCCGCAGGTGCATACGATCTCGCGGCGGCGGAAGTTCCTCAGCCTGAAGTCAAGGGAATCAAGATCGTCGGCGCGAATGTCGTCGTCACGGTCGCGAATACCCGTCCGTTTGTCGGCTACACGCTCGTTTCCGGCAAGGACACCACGAACTTCTCCATTCCTGCCGCAACAGGCACGAATGGCGATCTCGCTGGTGACATCGAACTCATTGCTCCCAAGAAAGACGGAGCGCAGTTCTTCAAGGTTTCCACCGTCAAGTAAGATACGGAGGTAAATGAAAATGAAAAAGCTTCTCTCTCTTTCCCTCGCCTCTCTCGCATTCGCGGCAGTGGCGGACATTACGGTAGGTGTCACGGCGATTTCTACAACAACTAAGAATACAATTGTGCCTGTTCCGTATTCCAAAATTGGAACATCTGAAGAGATTGCACCTAAGGAACTTGTCAAAGCTGCCAATCTTCCCACGGGCACGATGCTGTATGTGTTCAATGGAACATCGTATTATGCATGGGAAAATGATGGCAACGGAGCTTGGATTGTTCCGGATACGGTTTCGACTCCTGTTGCCGGCGTGAATGTCTCAGCAACTGTGGATTCTTTCACTTTGAATAAAGGTAGTGCTCTTTGGGTTGTTCTCCCAGACGCAGATAATTATTCGCAAACTATATATGTGTATGGTAATGGTGCTTCTACGGCGACGACTTCGACTGTCAGTGCCGGCAATTGCCTTGTTGCCAACCCGTTGCAGACCGCAGCATCATTTACTGTTGACAATGCAAAATCTGGGGATATCATCACCATACCCAGTGACTCGGGTGCTCCTACTCTCTTTCGTTACAATGGAACGACGTGGCGCACATTTGGTCCGGGGATAGCACCTGCTAATGCGTCTCTTAGCATGGCAGCGGGACAGGGTTTTTGGTATTCTGCCCAGGGTAATGTCACAATCAATTGGACAGAAGCCCAAAATTAATTGCAACTGACACACACACCAACAAAATTATGGTATAATATAAGCCATGAAAACAACATTAGCGATATTTGGGGTTCTTTTCGCGCTCTGCGCAAAGGCTGATTACATTTATTGGATGATAGACACCAGCTCGGCTAGTGCCTACGATTATACAACTGCTCTTCTTAGGTCTAGTAGTGATAGCAATTTTTCTGTGACAATTGACGATAGTATTTATGAGTTGCAAGGCTATCCAGGTAATAATTTGAACGAAAAAATAGCAGCTTATCAAGCAGATGCTGGTGGTTTCTATTCAGACATAGGTAGTTACTCTGGACAGTCATTCTTTGTTGAGCTTTATAATGACAACCAGTGGCTGGCTCAGTCACCGCTTGTGGCTCTCACTTCGGCTAACATATATAGTGGTTCTGTTTCGACCCCTGCGTCTGCACCGGCACATTTCGGCTCCTACAACGTCCCGGAGCCGACGAGCGGGTTGCTGTTCCTCATTGGCGGGATGCTGCTCGGTCTGAAGCGCCGTCGTCAGCAGATCTGAGCAGCGTCTGCTCGTGCAAAGCGAAATGCAAGACACCTCCACGGCGTCTTGCATTTTTCTTTTGTTGGGTAGGAAAAGAACATGAATTTCGCTGAGTACAGCGAAAAAGTTGTTTCAAATGTTGTTTATGTTGTTTCCAATAGAACTTACAGGCAAGAACATGTAGATTGTCTGTGTTGATTGCAGGGCCTTTATTTTGGTATAATTTCCGTTGTCATATGGGTGTGGCGGCAATATGCGCGGCGCGCAGTCCGCTTGCTTGGCGGCAGATGGGGTCTGCGGCCTGGGTGTTTTTTGCAATGGAGGAGTAGCGAAATGTTAAACGAAGACAGAGACGTTCAGGCGTATCTTGCGCGCATCCGCAGGACGATTGCGGAGAGCGAGAACCTCGTTTCGCAGGCGGAACTGCGGATAGCGGAGACCGACCGAATGCTCGAAAGCCAGGGCCTCACGCGCGAGCAGGTGCTGAACTTCCACTTCACCCAGGCGCAGCGCGAGGCCGCGAACGAGGAGCTGAAGCGCCGCGGGCTCGATCCGCTTGCCGAGTGGGAGTCGGACGTGGGACGCGAGGCGATAGACGAGCCCCATGTCTCGAACCTTGCGTCAGAGGACTTCGCGCCCGACGCCGAACTTGCTGAGCGGCAGCGGAAATTCGGTATGATGATGAAACCTTTTCAGATCTGACGTGTACATAGGGCGGAAAGAAAAAACAGAAATGATCACGTCAATTTGTCGAAGCAACAAAGAAAAATACGATCAAATGAAAGCGAATAGCGATTATGAGCAGTTCCTCGCCGAGGTGCGCAAGGTGTCCGGTATTGAGTCGCTGAAAGCCGACGAGTACGGGCTCGTCAGCGTACGGGTGGACGACGCCTACAACGTGAACCTCCAGTTCGTGGAGGCCACGGGAAAGATCCTCTGCTTCGTGGAGGTGGCCGAGCTGCCGAAGGACGCGCCAGCCGCCGTGTTCCGCGACCTGCTCGTCGGCGGACTCTTCGGCAGAGACACGGCCGGCGGCTACTTCGCCCTGGAGCCGGAGTCGGAGACGGTCGTGTACAACTACTTCTTTGATCTCGAGACGGCGGCGAAGGACGTGGAAGAGTTCATCGCGACGCTTGAGAAGATACTTCAGCTCTGCGACATCTGGGCCGAGCGCATCCGCCGCGTCCTCGCCGGCGAACACGAAGGCACCGACGGGAGAGCCGGCATGGATGCGACCGCCGAAGTCCCGGCACAACACATGATCAGGGCGTGAAATCATGCCAATAACACTCGATACATTCAAGGTCGTGGCCAGTTCGACCGCGTTCTCCTCGCGCGACATCGTCGTGCAGGGAGAGGGGAAGACCGCAACCGCCAAGCTCGGCAACTTCATCTTCTCCCAGGGCAAGACAGCGAACAACGCGACGATGGCGGCCTTCAAGGAGGCCCTCGAGAGGGAATACGGCTCGCTCGGCACCCACGCCTTCGACACGGTGCTCGGCTCGCGCAGCCAGCTGAACAAGCCGCTCCGCGCCTGCGACGTGCATACGACGCTCTCCTGCCTCGTGCCCATCCGCCAGAACCGCTTCGTGGGCGAGGTCAACCGCCAGTTGGACACCTCCCCCAAGATGCTGGAGCTCTCGCCCGACGACCAGAAGGCGGTGCGCCAGAAACTTCGCGACGAACCGTTCAAGGGCGTAAATCTCGCGGCGTGCCGCACGCCGGAAGACCTTGCGGCTGCCGCCGCGCGCCGCATCGACGCGGCAATCAACAAGCTCCGTGAGGAGAGTGACGCAGGCCTTCACGAGAACACGCTTGGTGCGCGCAAGTCCGTCGAGACTGCCGCGGGCGCAAAGGAGCCGACCGGACTCAGAAACCTCAACACGATTCTCAAGGCGGGCTCGACTTCCGTCGAGGACCAGATCAAGAAGGGCCTTCTCGGCGCGGGAATGAGCGTCAACCGGTCAGAAGCGAACAACATCCTCTTTGAGAAGATCAAGACGAACGGCGTGGAGCCGGGCTTCATCTACCGAAACGACTGGTCGCCGGACGACACGCGCGGCATGATGGCCGACATCAACTCCGAGGAGAGCCGCCACGCGCTCGACGTGCTCAAGCAGAACGATCCGGCCTTCGCCGCGAAGTGCGAGGGCAAGAGCTTGCGCGAACAGATCATGCTCGCCGGGCGCGCACACCCCGCCGGAATCGCGGCCGTCGCGGAATTCGCCCTCTCCGAGGCGGCCAAGATGGTGAGAGACGGCAAGTTCCCGGACAAGCATCCGTTCGGTCCGCTCGCGAAGGCCATCAAGAACTACAACCTGAATCCGCTCGATTTGGAACGCCTCATCGCCGGCGGCGCGGACAAGAGGAGCGCGGATGCGATAAAGGAGATTAAACGCGAGCTCTTCGCGCAGATCCGCGATGCGGTGATGGGCATCAGGAGCGGTGACGACTTCTACACGTTCTCGCCGATCTTCAAGCATTTCGACGAGCGCCACATCATGAAGCTTGACTACAACGAGGGCGACCGCGTGCGCATCAAAGACGCCGCTCACGCGGGCTCGTTTCAGCGCCCCGAGCGCATCCTGACGACGCGCAAGCCGATCCTCGGACAGATCTACCGCCTCCAGACCGCCCACTCCGCCGATTCCATCTCGGCCGGCGCCGTCACCGAGGCGCTTGCGAACGACCTGACGCGCATCGCGGGCGTCCCCGCGCAGGAGCTCGAGATCGTGCGCGGCGAGTATTCCGACGGCCACCCGAAGCTCATGCTCCAGGCCAAGTTCGCCGACGGCTACAAGGACATGGAGGCGGGCTTCATCAAGGACGGGCGCATCGTTCCGCCCAAGGGGCAGTCCGCCGAGAAGCTCGGCAAGTACAAGGCGTTCTTCCTTCTCACGGCAGACCGCGACGCCGTCGGGCGGCGCGGGCAGAACAAGGGCTTCGCGCACGGCAAGTTCTTCGCGATCGACCCCGGCCACTCGCTCGAGGGCAACGCCAAGTACCTCAAGGTCTCCGACGACCTCTCCTTCAAGGACACCTACGGCAGGAGCACGAAGCCGCGCTTCGAGAACTTCTCCGTCTTCGACGACGACACGTTCTTCTCCAAGATGGAAGGCGTCATCAACCTCCGCGAAACCGCGAAGCGCGGCGAGTTCAAGGAACTCTTCGACAAG
>Ga0256405_10002147_pt1 | contig 47526 bp, 79 predicted proteins | sample RumenRJG_02DNA_FD_189096 | JGI IMG/M metagenome (GOLD analysis project Ga0256405, IMG submission 189096) | Bovine rumen microbial communities from Lethbridge, Alberta, Canada - RJG_02 | ecosystem: Host-associated > Mammals > Digestive system > Stomach > Rumen | place: Canada: Alberta... | reverse complement strand
GCAGACCATCCAAGACAACAATTTATAGATTGGTCCTCCGATTCCGAGTACTGGATGCCGCGCGACCAATGGGAGCGTAAAGTCTCCAACTCATTACTTTCTTCTGTATCCAAAAATATTGAGGATTATGAGACAAGAGTAAATGAGCGGGGGGAAATTGAAGTGAAATGGGTGGTGCGACGGCACACTTTTGATTGGGAAAATCCCAAACATATAAGGGCGCTTATTAGTAATTATGATTAGTTATACGATTATTTCAAAGAAAAACTAACGACATACGGGCGCACCCTAATATTTGACTTTGAACGCTATCTCGAAATGGCAAATCTTACCGATCTACGTAAATTTATTCTAGACTGCAAGATAAAGAAGATGTCTTATTAGGAAATTTCTGAACTTATGGAAGCGCGATTTGGATTTACCTATAATGAAAATCACCTAAGTGAAATTGTCGCGCGCGAAATACCGGAAAAGATTGCGGCGGCAGCGACCAAACACCGCCTAATTCTGGAAACGCCAAAAGATTAGTTGAAAAAATGCTATCGATGCGGCCGCGAACTACCTCGTAATAAATTATTCTTCGCACGCAATATGACAAGAAAAGATGGTTTTTCTTCCAATTGCAAAGAATGCGAAAGATTGAAGAGAATTGAAAGAAAAGGAAGTGCAGAGGATGGAAGAAGTAAAGACAAGAAAATGCCTAAAATGTAGATAGGATAAACCCATACATAATTTTCAGCCGACAGCCTCTATATTTTTCCCAGGCCGTCGCTCACTAATTTGTACTTCCTGTTTAGAAAGTATGATAAATTAGGACAACTTAGGAGAAGTTGATAGGCTTTGTAGATATTTAGATGTGCCATTTGATCTAAATAAATGGACTCAACTTTATGAAATTCATAAGGAGCACACACTTACAGCATACTTCAATACGTTACTTGATGATCATTATTCTTCTTTACAATGGGCTGATGAGAATGAACGATGGCGGCAAGCGCGTTCTGAAGGCACGATAGATGACGAGATCGCGGCCCTAGGAGAAGCAAAAATCAAAAAATTGAAGAAGACGTGGGACCCGTCATATACTCCCGCGGAATTATTGTTCCTTGAAAATTATTATAATTCAATCGTGGCAACGCAAAATGTCTCTACCCCAATTCTCAAGCAATACGCGCGCGATCTTTGTGAAACGCAACTTCATATAAATAAAGGCTTGCGCGCGAACGTTGATGTAAAAAAACTAATGGACGCGCGTGATAACATCATCAAGATGGCACACTTTGAAGCTTCTAACGCTAAGAGCGCGGCGGACTTTGAATCTGTTGGGGAACTTATGGTCTATTACGGCAAACAAGGCTGGCATCCAAAGTGGCATCAAGAGCCATAGGATTCTATCGATTTTATGATGCAAGACATTCAAAATTATTTGAAACGTCTCGTTATCAACGAAGGAAATTTCGCTGAATAGGTTGAAGATAAGCGGGCCCGCTATAATATGACTGAACGCCTTGAAGGCTTAGACGATGAATTAGTAAAGGTTGATGATGATACAGAAGATGTTGAGTATGAAGGTGAAGATGAATTGGCAGGTGATTTGATGAATGATGATGAATGATGAACAAGAACTCGGATATAGAAATGGAATACCTATTGAAAAGGGTGTTGTTCTTACAAGAGATTTTTTAGATGCTAACAAAGAGCTTTTTACTTCTTATCTAAATTATTGGATATTATATCCAGATCTTTTCTTAGATGAAATTCAAGATTCTGAGGACGCAAAAAACTTTCATTTATTACCCTTCTAGCGTATCGCGTTGCGCGCGTCAATGCGATATCGCTATCATTTTTGGACGGCAACACGTGCGACTTCTAAATCCTTCACTGCCTACCTTGCTGCTATTGTACGTGCGGTACTTTTACCCCGTTCTACATTAATGATCGCTTCTGACACAAAAGGAACAGTCATTAAAATTGCAGAGGCTAAATTTGAAGAAATATTCCGTCACTGGCCTCTTCTTCGTAAAGAACTTGCAACACGAGCCGACGATGGGAAAACGGGATAGAAATCTAGTAGTAACTACTATGAACTATACTTTAAAAATGGAAGTATGATTAGCGTTGTAGCTAAAGACTCATCTCGTGGTTTGCGTGCGACTGCGGCTATTATGGAAGAAGCCGCGCTAATTGATGAAATTCCATATAATGAAGTTCTCGTGCCTCAAATGAACATTAAACGTAGGGAAGTAGATGGCACGCTCAATCCTGAAGAGCCAAGTGCGGCTCAGATATTTATTACTACGGCGGCAGAACGTACCGTTTTCATGTATGGAAAACTTATTGAATGCGCGGTGAACGCGGTTCTTAGACCAAATGAATATTTTGTATGGGGCCTAAGTTACGTAACTCCTCTTCATTATGGCTTGCTAGATAAGGCAGCAATGATGGACCAGCGTTATTCAAATACCGTCAGCGAAGAAAGTTTTGCGCGTGAAAGTTTAAGCGTATGGTCTGGCAACAATCGTGATGCCTGGCTAGATAGTAAACGCCTAAGCAGACGCCGCACGTTACTAAAATGTGAACGACGAGCATAGCCAAATCCAAAGAATCCCGATACGTTCTATGAAATTGGAGTCGACGTAGCGCGCTATTCGGCAAATACCGCAATTATGGTTGTAAAAGTAATTCCGAATGAAAATATTTTTAGAAAAAATGTAGTTTATACAGAAGTTATTCACGGGGCAAATTACATAACAGAGTAGGCACCAAGGCTCAAAAAATTAATTCAACTTTATTCTCCAAAAGAAATTGTTATCGATGGTAATGGGCGGAGTAAAACCTGGCCCACCTGGGCAGTAATGTCCTTGATTAAACTCTTTTAATTGCGGGGACATCCCCCGGGACAATCCGCAGCCAAGTATAGAAATAAAAGGAGATAGATAATTATGATGAAAGTTATACCCCATAACTATGTTACAAGGTATGGCTACCATTATTATGCTACAGATGATGGCCATATCTATTCAGAACACTTAAAGCGAAATATTAGTGAGTATTTTGATAAAGATGGCTATAAGAAAGTTAGATTAAGTAATGGCGATGGAACTAGAAAAGTTTTTTCTGTTCATCGTTTAGTGCTAGAAACTTTTTCTCCGAACCCAAATAGTGATAAATTACAAGTTAATCACATAGATGGAGATAAAACAAATAATTCCCTTTCAAATTTAGAATGGGTAACTTGTAAAGAAAATATTCAGCATGGATATAGAACTGGATTATATCACAATATTGGAGATAATAATAATGGCGATCATAAATTATGTACTAGCCAAGTTCTTGAAATAATTGATTTACTTTTAGCAAAAAATATGACAATACAGGCTATTGCAGATAAATACCAGGTAAGTAAATTTGCTATTGAAAGTATAAAATATAAAAGAACTTGGAAACATCTTACAAAAGATATAGATTTCTATAAAGGTTCAACGACTACCTCGGAAGAGGGTAAATCACAAGCGAATGGTGATTGAAATGGAGAGTTTCCTATTAAATAGGAAAATGAGATAGTCTGATCTATATGGTAACATATAGCTGGGTTATATCCCGCGTAGAAACTTGCGACTTCTACGGAACATAAATACAGGTATTGGCTTATTAGATGCGATGGCTCTACCATCTTTTGATAAAGAAACAGGAGAACAATTCCCTGCTTATTATGCATTCAATAATGAGCATCATTTGCCACCAGAAATGAAACATGAAACAGAAGAACCATAGCCTCAATATAATGCAATAATCTATGATATAAAAGCAGGTTCTTCTAATGATGATATAATTCATTCAAACTTTTTCGCGCAAATCAACAATGGTTCTGTCTCTTTTCTTGCTCATGAGCGTATCGTAAAAGATAAATTGATGAAAACAAAAAAGGGACAAAGAATGACATCATATGATAGGCGTGTTTATCTTATGCCATATGAAATGACATCAAGATTAATGGATGAATTAAATAATTTACGATTGAAGCCAACTGGTGTATAGAATTAGTTTAAGGTAGAGCGCATCTCACGCTCGATAGAAAAAGACCGTTTTTCATCACTTGAGTATAGTTTATTCCGTGTAAAATACTACGAGGATAAAGCTTTACGTAAGAAGAGGAAAAAGAATCTTGGCCAATATGCGTTCTTTAGTCCTAGAAAAAGGGGGTGATTATTTTGGGAGAAGAAAAACGAATTTATGGCTTTGATAAGTTCAAGGTAAAAATTGCCCCTCGCACACCTATTACTACACAAGCTTATCAACGTTGGGGATATAGAAGTATAGAACCGGTAGCGGATGATTTTACGCTTGATGAAATTTATCAAATTATTCGAGAGGGCGACTTAGAAACTTTGCGGCAATTATCACGATATTATTATCGTACTAATAGTGAATATCGTAATAATATTGATTTCTTAGCACATTTACCTCTTTATGACACAATGGTAATACCGGTCTATCAAGAAGGGCGCGGTTCTAAAGCCTAGATCTTGAAAGCGTTTTATGCAGCATGTGATTTTGTAGATAAATTAGATGTTCCCAATACTTTTTCTCACATTACAATTGAATGGCTAAAAACAGGCATTTATAATGGAATTTTGAGAAAAGATGGCGATAAATATATTATACAAGATTTACCATTGGAGTACTGTCGTACGCGCTTTAAGGATTTTCATAATCTGAATATATTAGAATTTAATTTGAATTATTTTGAACGCATACACGATGAAGAATTGCGGGCCGAAGCACTATTGACTTTCCCAGATATTGTATAGAAAGCATATCGACAATGGAAAAAGAAAATAAAAGGCGTCACAGAATGGGTAGAGTTACCCGCCTCAGCAGGGGGCGTATGTTTTGGTTTTATGGGGGATTTAACTCCGCTTCTTATCGCGAGTATCCCTGAATTGAAGGTTTTAGATGACGCTACCAAACGCGAAGAAAAACGTGATGAAAATGAGCTTTATAAACTATTGATTTAGAAGATGCCAATTGATAGTAAGGGAGAATTAGTATTTTAGCTAGAAGAGGTTGCTGATATACATGCTTCTGTTGCAAATATGCTAAAAGATATAGATACAGTAGATGTTCTTACTACATTTGGTGATACTTCCCTTGAAAGTTTACAAGAAAGTTCTGCCGCTTCACAATCCGCGGATCGCATTGAAAAATATAAGAAAAATGCTTGGGATGCGCTTGGCCGTAGTGAAATTTTATTCAATGCTGAAGGTAGCTCTTCATTAGCATATACAATCAAGAAAGATGAGACTCTAATGATTGCTTATCTTAATGTATATGAAACTTGGATAAAATTTCATCTAAACGATATGTTTAGTAGAAAAGATGTTACGTTTGATTTTGAAATATTACCTACTACAGTATTTAATCGTTAGGATTTATAGACTTCATATTTCCGCGGCGCGCAATACGGTTATTCTAAGATGTTTGCTGGTGTTGCTATGGGCATTAAGCAGATGGATCAATTGAGCTTAATGAATTTTGAAAACGAATTTTTAGAGATGTCTCTAAAAATGGTCCCGCTACAATCTTCATATACTACTTCTGGCAGTACAATTTAGAATGAAGAAAAAAATGAAAATTCTGCGCAAAATACTACAATTAGGACCTCTACTAACGACATAACTAATACAGGGGGACGCCCAGAACTTCCTGATGAAGAAAAATCTGAAAAAACCCAGGCCAACGTCTCGGCTATGGGATAAGGAGAATAATTATGGATAAAAAAATACCGATTTATTTTGATACTATAATTCTAGATTCTCCCATTCAAGAAATTTCTCTAAATGGCTACGGCAATGATGTTGGTAACAGATTACAGGTGGCAGTATTTACAAAATATAAAAATCGCAATGGTTCTTATATTACTGATGCTTATGCCGATTTATTAATTGAATCCGCGACGCGTGGTGATACGCCTGTAGTTGGATTTTTTGATCCAGAATCATAGTCTTGGGCATCGCATACCGGGCCGACCCTAGCTAATGGTTATGGTTACATAGAAAGTTTCTTAGGATGGAAACCTCTAACAGATACTGATGGCATTACTCGTGATTATGCTGTTTTTTCTGTTGTAATTTTTACTAAATATTATGAAGAAGCAAAGAAAATTCGTGGCTAGAATCAAAGTATGGAACTTGATCCTATGACTATTCAAGGGGATTGGGCAAATTTTGATGGCGAAGATTACTTTGTTTATACAAAAGGTGATATGCTTGGACTGTGCGTTATAGGTCAGCATGAACCTTGTTTCTCGGTATCCACATTCTTCTCTAAGAATGATGAATCATATAAATCCCAATATCAAAAGTTCTCTTCACTTCTAGCCGGCCTAAAAGCGCAAGTTGAAGAGGCTGAAAATACTATAAAAGGAGGAGAACAACCAATGGAGAATTTAGAAAACCTAGAGATTCAGGTAGAAGAAGCCAAGGTTGAGGAACCCGAAACCTTTCAGGCAAATGAATAGCCTGAAGCTCAGCCCGAGACAGAAGAAGCTAGCGCTACTGAATTTGAAGCTGAAGAACCAGTAGCTGTTGAGCCTGAACCTGAAACTGAGGAAACTACAACAGTAGAAGAACCTGCGGAACCAACTGAGTTTGAAAAACTTCAACAGGAATTCAACGCTCTACAAGAATCCTACAATTCTTTACAGTCTGAATTTGAAGCCGCGAATATTAAAATTGCAGAATTAGAGTCCGCTAATGCTGAAATTGAAACTTTACGCGCTAAGAATGAAGAACTCCAAGCTTCCGTAACTGCCTATGAAGTTAAGGCTGCGGAAGTTGAAAAAGAGAAGAAAAATATTCTAGTAGAAAAATATGAAAAAATTATTGGCGAGGAAGAAATTGAACAATTCCGTGTGATGGCTAATGACCTTTCTTATGATGAGTTGGAAAGTAAATTAGCGATTACTTTCGCCAACAAACAGATGACTGGCGGTGAGGATAAGAAAGTACCACTACCAGAAACTCAACAATCTCAATTTGCTTTACTTATGAAAAAGTATGCGAAGAATAAATAAGGAGGAAGATTAATATGGCTTTAAAAAGATTTCCACTTGAACAGTTCGCTACTCTAGAACTAAATCAAGTTGCCTTCCCCAAGACTGGTATGGTCGTTTCTCAGACCCCTCTTGGAGAAAAATTCACCACTGATATTAGTGTATCTGGCGCTTATGGCGTTTGCGAAAATGGTATGTGGGTTGTAGCTGACAAATCTAAGGGCTACATAGATGCTCCTGCTGCCGTCACTGATACTCCTATTGGTATCGTCTATACCGCTGAGAAGGAGTATGACAATGCTCATTATGGTCTAAAGACCTTTGGCCGCAAGGTCGCTGGCGATTATCCTCGTGTTGGCATTCTAGGCTTAGGCGATACTGTAACTACTAACTGCTTACAGTATGATGATAGCGAAACTGGTTTTACTACACAAGCAGCCTTAGAAGCTACTTTAGCTGCATGTGCCACTACTGCAGTATATGTTATTCTTGTTGCTGGTTCTCCAGTTCCAAAGCTAACTAAGACCCTTCCTCAAAATTATGCGGGTCCCGTTGGCAAGGTAACTAAATTCTACACTGTACCTAACGGCGAAAAGGGCGTTAAGTATCAGATTGTAAATCTATAATAAGGAGGTGCGAACATTATGAATACTCTAAAAACTCTAATGAATGGCGTTTTCGGTCGCAAGGTTCCTGCTGAGTTCGCTGCCGCCGATTATGATTATGAAGCCGCTTTACGCGACGAACTAAAGAAACTACTTTGTGACGATCAGGGCCGTTTAAATCGTTATAAGTTTGATCGCAATAAGTATGATTTATTTGAACTATTATCCCAGAATCTAGACGAAGTTTTACCTCAGAGTGTTGCTTCTGCTCTAGATATGTTTACCGAAATTATTCGTCTACCTCAGGGTAGCCGTGCTGAATTCCGCGTTGTTCGCGGCAAGCAGCGTGGTAAGCAGTTTGTAACTCGTGCTACCGAGTCTGGTAACTACGAGACTTTCCGTCTAGATCGTGACCATTTCGATGTATATCCTGTTGCTCTTGGTGGCGCTGGCTACGTTGATTTCGAGCGTTATTTAGATGGCGTTGAAAGCATTACCGATATTTACGAAGTACTAAACGACGGTTTCGTTGACCGCATTTTCGAGATGGTCCAGGAAGCCTTACTACAGACCTGGAATCTAGCTGGTCGTCCTTCCCGCAACAAGGTTGTTGCTACTGGTTTTGACGCTGCCGCTATGCGTAAACTATGCGCTACCGTTGCTGCTTATGGTTCTCCTGTAATTTATTGCACTCCTGAGTTTGCGGCTGAGATGTCCAATGCTATTGTATATGTACATACTCCCGCCTCTGGCGCCGCTACTACTCAGATTTTCTTACCTGAGCAGGACAAGAACGATATTCGTGAGCGCGGTTATATTGGTAAGTTCTATGGCACTCCTGTTGTTGTAATGCCTCAGTCTTTCACTGATGAAACCAATACTAAGTTAGTCATGAATCCTTCCTTTGCTTATGTAATTCCTACTGGCAAAGAAAAGCTAGTTAAACTAGCCTTTGAAGGTAATTCCTACTTCCGTGAGTGGGATGACCATGAGGGTGATAATTCCATTAGTATTCAGGCTTATCTAAAGGTTGGTGTAGGTGTTGTTTCTACTCCTAATTATTGGGGTATCTACTACAATAGCTCTATTGATGCTGGCGGTTGGGCTGCCTATAATACCGCTCTAATCTAATAAATATATAAACCACATGGGGTGGGTGATAAACTCACCCGCCCCATTTCTTTTTTGGAGTAAAAGGAGGAATTTAAAATGAGTCAAATTACTATGAAAAATATTAGCACTGCTAATGTAATTGTTTCTGTACCTGAAATCAATTTTCGTCGGGAACTAGCTCCAGGTCGTACTGTGCCTCTAACTCGCGCGCAATATGACGATCTGATGTTTGACCCTGGATTTACTACATTAATGCGCGGTCATTATATTAGTGTAAACGGAATTGATGAAGATAAACAAGTCGAACAGGTCGAAAATGTTTTTGATTCTATTGCTATTTCTAAGATGTTAGATGAACAAAATGTAACTGCTTTTGCCAAGTTTATTCCTAATGCCGCGCCTGCAGAAAAAGATACAGCAGTACAGATGGCAATTGATAAAGGCATTACTAATAATGCAATTACCGCTCTAATTAAAAAATATTGCAACGTTGATGTTATCAAAGCCATCAATGTTAAGCATGAACTTGAAGAAAAATAATGGCTACGCCGTTTTTAAAAGTATATGATGCCTTTTTGGCACGTATAACCGCGGATGAATGGACACTTGAAGAAGAGTTAGCCATTGTAGAGCGGGACTGGCAAGAACTTCTAAAGATGGCTATTTTTAGATTTAAATATCCGCGAATTAGTCTAGAAGTTGAAGAAATTGATAGAGAAACGGAAACAGAAGTTGATGGTTTAAAAGGCTATCAATTTGTAAATGACTTAACTAATGATGAAATTCAGTTGCTTGCTTTATACATGAAACATGAATGGGTGAAGCGTTGTATTGCAAGCTGGGAAAATATACGGCAGTTGTATTCCAGTAAAGATTTTTCACAAGCAAACCATCTTGATAAATTGAATAAATTAGAAGCCGCGATAGAAGTCGAAGTTCATAAGGCTGAAGGTATTTATGATCGTTCGCGCGAAAAGCGGCCGGCGCTTTTATTTAAAAAATTAGCGGGGAAGAAAAACATTGTGTGATGTTATTTTTGACGGCTATAAAAATAAATTAAAGGGCCGTCTTTATGGTTTGTTATGTGAAAAAGAAAAAAATGGTGAATGGGAGAAATTTCTTGATTCAATTATTATTGAGTTGAAGGGTTTAGGCGCGAACTCAATTAATTACTGGCCGTTATTAGGAAAGCTAAGTTCTTTGAAATATTTGTCTTATGATTATTTTAGAAAGACAATATTCGAATGTATGAATTTAGTGGGCGATTTAGAGGTTCCTAATGAGCTATCGTGACGTATATTTTTCTCGCGTAAATCATTTAGGCGAAACAACTGCTGAAAGAATAAAAAATGCAGGAATCCGTTCATTTGAGAAGTGGATGGCGGAATCTCCTTTTACTGTACATAATCTTTCTGTTGAACGTGGGATTTATTTTAGTGGAATAATTGAAACCAATAAAGATAAAGAATATGAAAAGATTATGTTCCTTCGAGTAGCTAATGATATTCCAATAAAAGTTGGAGATATTATGAATTGGCAAATAGAAGATGGATCAATTGAAAAGTGGATATTAGCCTAGAAAGTAAAAAAAGTAAATGGCACTTATCAAACCTTTTGGATTATTAGATGCAACTATTTACTAAAGTGGATTGATACATTAGGACATTTGAATCAATCTTGGGCTTATGTTGTAAGTTCTATTGATTCAAAGATAAAAGGTAACTATAGAACGTGGAACAGCCTAAAGTTATTGGGCCGCCGAACCTGTAAAGGCCGGTTGAAATGCTATCGAATTGCTGGGAATTCTTAATGCTTTTTGTACTACAGCATAAAAACTTTTTTAAAGTTTTAGGTGCGAAAGTTACGAAAGTAGAAAAAAACAAAAAGCTAGTATAGGCCGTAAGACTAAGTACTTATATAATAGATAATCAGCAGCCAAGCCCGAGAGGGAAGGTTCAGAGACTATCTCAAAGGAGAGTAGGAAGAAATTCCGAAGCGGTAGCCTCCATTATAAAATGGATGAAGATATAGTCCAAGGTGATATTATGAAAGAAGGAATTATTTATTGTGCTTATAATAAAGTAAATGGCAAAAGATATATAGGGCAAACTGTTTAGCGGCTTTGTGAAAGAAAATCTGCTCATTATACTAAGGACGCGGAGTTATATTTTCATAGAGCGTTAAGAAAATATAGTCCAGAAAATTGGGAGTGGACTATTATTGATCGTGCAAATGATAAAGATGAACTGAATAATAAAGAAATTTATTGGATTGCTTATTATGAGACTACAAACCCAGATAAAGGCTATAATATTTAGTCTGGTGGTTAGGGACAAAATTAGTCATTAGAACAAATTAGATATGCTAGAGAATAGTTTATAAAATAGCATGGAACTAATTATGTAATAAGCAATAAATTAAAAAATATTCGGTGCATTGAAACTGGAATTGTCTATAAAAACGCCGCGGAAGCTTCAAGACAAACTGGTATAACACATTCTCATATAACAGAAGCTGCAAATGGAATCCTGAATTCTGCAGGAGGTTATACTTGGGAGTGGTGCTTAGATTTAAAATTTTTTCCAAATGCAATATATTGTAAAGAATTAGATAAAACTTATTTAAGTTTTAATGAAGCTAAAAGACTTGATAATTTTTCCGGCGTTATGCTTAGTCGCGCATTCCAGGATTAGGGGAATCCTTGTATCTATGCTGGATATACTTTTTATAAAATAAATAATGAAGAGTCACCTGAATAACTCCACAACCGAATAAGTATGCAGAAATCTTAATGCCCAGATACCCGATTGAACGTTCAACTAATTTTATTATAGAAGATGAATCTTGGCAAGTAGTAGAGTATGATCATACTAGTGTACCTGGTACAATCTATCTATCGTTGACAGAAAATAAGATAAATCTTATTTACGATGATATAGAGAATAATATTGCTGATATTGATAAATTAGCAAAATATACATTATAGTTACCAGAAGAAAAACAGATTTTTTCTATTGGTTCTCAGATATCGCCGCGTTTTACATTAATGAAAAATGGTAAGCCCTGTACCGCGGATTTCATTTTATTACCAGATGAAAACAAGCTTACTAAATTAGTAAACAATGAACTTATTGCTAGGGCTGAGGGCGAAGCGACGATTATCGTCCAATTGAAAGATTATCCAAATATAAAAATTCCAATGACGATTATTATTAGTGATGAAAAGTAGGAATTTGATGCTTATATTGAAGGACCAGATTCAATTCGGCTCGCGCGTAGTGCAATCTATACTTTAGTGGGGCTTCAAGATATTGATGGCTCTGTAAGTTTTTCTATTGAAGGGGTAGCATAGATTTAGGAGATTATTTCTAACATATCTGTAAAAATTGCTGCGAATGAGGAAAACAAACTTGGAACCGCAATTCTAACTGCTGAATATAATAATAAAATTTATTAGAAAGAAATAAAAGTTGTACCATTATGGTGAGGTGAGTTAAATGAGTAATGAAATTGCTGGGCAACGCCGCTTTGCAGTAATGGGTACTAATACTTTTAAAATAGCTAATATGCTTATGTCTGATAAAGAATTATGCCGTCTTTTAAAATACTAGTCTAAAGATCCATTTAAAGAAGAAGACCCTATTACTGGAAAGCCATAGCCTGATGTGGATGGCGTAGATTTAATTCATAAACAAATTTTAATTGTACCCAAGGTTTTTGATGACAGCACGGAAAAAATGTCTTACGTTATTTCTGTATTTGACGATTTCGTTGTGAATTAGATTAATCCAGAATTTAAAATTTCTACATTGAGATTTGATATTGCCTGTCCTTATGACGAATGGATTTTAAATGATCGCTCATTGCGGCCATATTTAATTATGTAGAGAATAGATACTTTATTTAATGAAGCAAAAATGGCTGGAATTGGCACATTACAATTTTATCGTGCAGATAATCTAACTCTTTCCCCTTATATTGGCGGTTATTCAATGAGGTATAAAATAAATGAATTTAACTGATGATGAAGTTCTCAAATTTTAGCGTGGTTCGCCTGTATTATTAGATGATATTTGCGCTATTTATTCTGCTACTTTGGGGGAAATTGTAGATATTGGTTATGGAAATTTTTAGCAATATTTAGGAATTTTAACCGCGACAAAACCAACAATAAAGAAAAATGAAGATGAAGAACTAAATAAATTATTAGAAGAATTAACTGATTTTTAGTATATTCTTTTTATTAGTTCAATAGATCGACAAACAAATGAAACGCTGAAAGAAGCTTTGCGCTTCTTTACTAGAGAAAATGATATAAAAATTATCTTAGACCCGGCGCAAATTGTATTTGGGCCGCTCGAAGAGAAACACTTATTAACCGAGGATAAATTCTATGAGTTTTAGTCTATCCTTCGCAGAATGTATTTTATTGAGGTAGAGGGCGAAGAAATAATTATTAATAAAGATGATCCTCCTGCTGTTCGTGCGTTAAAGATGAAGATGCGTGAAAATAGGGAAAAATTGCGTAGGGCGAAGGCTAAAAAAGCTGCTTAGGAAAAAACTGATTTGAAGTTTTCTGACTTAATTGGTAGCATTACAATTAATAATTGTGGACTAAACATGGAAAATATCTGGAATATTACTTATTATGCTTTTCACGACCAATTAAAGAGAATGGGCTGGCGTGATTAGTTTAATATAAATAATCAAGCCGCAATGGCAGGCGCAAAGTTAAAGAAAAGCTAGTTAAAGCACTGGATGCGCTCCATTGCAAACTCTGAAAAATCATGATTTTTAAAGGAGGTAACTCAAAATGGCTGTTAATATTTTTGACAAGTATGGCATTAAAGAGGTTGCCAATGTATACTTTGAAGCTCTAGAAGATGATCTAAAGGCTGGTGTATACAAGGGTGATATCGTTTTATTCCTAGACACTCTAAAGGTATCTACTATTGAGACTAGTGCTGAATCTGTAGACGCTACCGGTGGCTGGGGTAACGCCAAACTAATTACCTGGGACTTAAAACTTACCGTAGGTCCCCTAGTTGCTTAATAGGCAGTAGCAAAAAATTCCGTGAATTGCTGGGAAGTCCTTAATCCAGAAAGGCTACAACATAACTTGTGAAAGTAAGTGTGAATGCTAAAAAACTTATTTGGTTGGATAATCAGCAGCCAAGCTTAAAAAGGAGGAATGAATAAATGACTTGGAAAACATTAAATGAAAATAATAAATATGAAGTTAGTGATACGGGTTTAGTCCGTAGAATTGATACAAAACGAAATTTAAGTGGATGTATTGCAAGCGGTTATCGTTCTGTAAAACTAACTTTTGATGATTCTAAATAGCAAAGATTTTATATACATAGACTTGTTGCCGAGCATTTTATTCACAATCCAGACCCAAAAAATAAAACTACTGTAAATCATAAAGATGGTAACAAATTAAATAATAATGTAGAAAATTTAGAGTGGGTTTCGCCGCGTGAAAATAATTTACATTATTATTAGGAGATAAAACAAAAAGTAAAAGAAAAGAAAAAATTTGAATCTCCTATTCCGGTTACTCAATATGATTTATAGCATAATAAAATTGCTGAATTTTCTTCTATGTCGCAAGCGCATAGAATAACTGGTGTATCAATTGTTTAGATCGCGCGTTGTGTTCATGGAGAAATACAACAGGCGAGCGGTTTTATTTGGGAAGAAGGTTCAACGACTAAGAGGGAACAAAATCCTAGTTCTCCTGTGCGGAACACCCTATTGGGTGAAGATATAGTCTGATCTTATATGAAAATATAAGAGATTGCTATTAGGTGCAATCGTAACATAAATGATGGTAAGGAAATTACTCTAACTCTAGAAGATGCGCTAATTTCTTTAGAGTCTCTACGCTTCATGCTAGGCGGCGCCATTCATCGTCCTACTACTAATGAACCCGTTATCGTTCGTCATACTGAGGAAGTTGTTGCTGATAGTAATGGTGAAATTCCTGCTCCTAAGGAACACTTAAGTGGTCTTTACATGAATCCTATCGCTAAAAATGGTCATGCTATTCGTATGATTAATCTTGGTGGCGGAAATAATAGCGCTACCGCAGGTACTCGTACTCAGATTTTTGCTACTAAGAGTGGCAATACTTATGTTGATGTGCCAATGTTTACTCAAGAAGGAGCCAGTAGTGGAGAAGTCCAGCCTATTACTGATCAAGATGATCTAAAAGAAGCTAAAGTAAAGGTATATTTTTATAACCCCGCTGCAGGTACTGACGGTACTGTTCTACCAGCGGCTGGCGATCACATTCGTATTTTCTGGGAAGAAGTTATTGCAAACGATACTGGCGCTGAGCAGGCTGTTGAAGTAACTATTTCTCCTGATACCTTCCCTGGCACTTATCGTGTAGTTGGCGATACCTTCATGCGTTCTGAAAAGACTGGTGCCGACGAAGCCTTCCAGTTTGTTATTAATAAGGCTAAAGTTCTATCTGATGTTACTATCACTCTAGAAGCTGAAGGTGATCCTTCTACCTTTGAGATGTCTCTAAGTGTACTACGTTCTAGCAATGATCGCGGCGAAAATGAGATGATGAAGCTAATTCGTTATACTATGGCTGGTACTACTAGCGGCACTAGCGAAACTGATGACGGTTCTATTGGAACTGCTAGATCTTAATAATTTATAATAATAAATACTAGGGCCTTTGGCCCTAGTATTTTATTTGGCGGTGGATTAAATGATAGATCAATATTTCGGTACAAAAGAGCTTTATGAAGTTGTCTTGCGTGCTAAAACTCCAATGCAATTTGGTGAGCGCCGCCTTGAAGCTGATGAACCAGTTTTATACTTTGAAAATGTTAGTATGTCTTTATTAACATAGCAAGCAACGCCTATAATGGCGCGAGGCGGCTGGGCAAATTTACCCCGTGTAATTTGGGAAGACAGGTCGGAAGTTACTTTTACTTTATCCGAGGGAGTAATGTCCTCGATTAGCATGGGTATATTGTTAAGTGCTAAAGTTACAAGTGGCGCGTAGTGGGAAAAACCGTTATTGGTTTCTAAGCGTGAAGAGCCGCAAGAACTTCAAGAACATGGAGATAAAAATATATTGTATTTAACTTATAGGCCTGCTATGTATCCCGAAAAGAAAAGTTTTATTTTTGAATATGCTCATGATGTAGCGCAGCGAAAAGTTTATGGAGAACTTTTAGATGAAAATGATGATCCACTTGGACGCTCTAAAGTTGCAGTTTATGAAGATAAAGAGCATAAAATAAATGCGGATATTAATAAGTAGTATATAGTAGATTATTATTATCAATATAATAAGCAAGCTCTAATATATACAATTTAGAAAGAAAGATTTAATGGATTATTCACTCTTGAGGGTAAGTTTTACTCCAAGGATGAAAACGAAGGCATAAATTATACTAATTTAATTTATATGCCAAAAGTGAGAGTAGTAAGTGACATTAACTTACGCTTGGGAGAAAGGGCTGATCCAACTGTGTCCGTGTTTAACATTATTGGTTTGCCAGAAAATACGGGCAATAATAAAAATGGTTTGATTATGGAAATAACTCGATTGAGTGATGATATAGAATAAGCCACTTTCCTAGGTGTAGGAAAGTGGCTCTTTTTTTATTGGGTAAAAGGAGGGTGATTGGAGATGCCATCACAAGGTAGTGTGACTATTGATGTGCGCGCGCAAATAACTGGTTATGAAGCTAGTTTAAAATAGTTACAAAATGCAATGTCTAAGATTGATCCTGGCTCTGCGATTGGGAAAAAATTATCTAAAGAAATTGACGCGGCAGGGAATTAGTTAAAAGCATTAAGTAAAAATTTATCTCCTAAAGCAACAAGTGATACTTAGATTGATAATATTATTGATAAAACTAATTTATTAGGTGAATCTATTTAGCATATTGCTAAGTTAATGCAATCTGTTAGTGCAAAAGATTTAAATTTTGATGCTTTTGGAGATGGCATTAGTAATTTTAGAAAAGAAATCGCTGGTTTAGAAGAAGATTTACAAACTAAATTAAGCGCCGGTATCCGTGAAACGATTTCCTCTTCTGATTAGTTAAAAGAAGTTTTTGAAAATATTCTTAATATAAAAATAGATGGAAAATCTTCGGAAGAACTCTTTCAAGCGCTAACAGACGGAGCGAATAAGGCGCAAGAAGAATTAAAAGAATTAGATGAAAAAATAGAAGAAACTAATGAAAAAATTTCTAGGCGAAAAGCACGTTAGGAAAAACTTGAAGAAAGTTCTTTTGGAACTGCGCTTGGAAGAGATTAGTTAATTGAAGAAACAAAAGGCTTTGAAAAAGAATATCAAAATATTTTTGATGATTTAAAAAATAAAATAACGGAAAATCTAAAAAAAGTTATTGGTGGAAATACGACAATAGATTAGCAGAAATTATTAGATTCTTTTTTTGGTGGATTAACTCCATAGAATATTAAAGAACGTATTAAAAATTTATATGCTTCTTTAGAGTCAGAAGGAATTTATAAAGATCAAAAAACCAAATTTTATAATGATATATTTGGTTTTGAAGGTAATATAAATTCTGTTGTTAAACAAATTAATTTAGAAGATCCATAGCCCATTATTGACAGATTTAGAAATTTCATTGAACAAATTGCTGAGCATATCGGCGGGAAGAATGAAGCAGTATTAACTGAATTAATCGGAAAAAATGAAGTTGAGAATGCTACCGCTGCGACGATGGTTTATATTAATTAGGCTTATAGTAAAGTCTAGAATGAGATTCGTAAAAAGAAAACAGAAATTACTGAATTAACTAGTGAATTAGATGCTCAGACAATTCAAAGAGCTGCGATTAATGATACAAAAGTTACTATTGAAGCTGCAAATGCGGCATTAGAAACTCGATTAAAAGAGCTTGAAAATGATAATGCTTCGTTAAGAGCTGAAATAGAAAATTTAAAACAATAGATCGCGGCGAAAGAATAGGCAAATGTGTCATCTGTTAGAAACGCAGGAGCAAAAGCTGGCATTGATGCTGGACAATTTAAAATTAGTACAGATATGGCTAATTAGTATAAAGATGCTCTGGAGCAGGTCCGCGCGCGTGAATAGCTGGTCGGAAAGATTCAAGGCGTTGTACAGCAATGGTTCAGTATTTATGCTGCTGTAAGAATGGTTGGTAATGCTATTCGCTCTGTAATTTCTACTATTCAAGAGTTAGATAAAACCATTACAGAAATCGCGATAGTAACTGATATGACTCAGGAAGATTTATGGGGACAAATGCAATCTTATACTGAGATGGCTCGTTCTTATGCTTCTTCAATTTCCGGCGTTTATAAAGTTTCTCAATTGTATTATCAGCAAGGTTTGTAGACTGCTGATGTAATGGCTTTAACAGAATAGACTCTAAAAATGGCGCGTATTTCGGGTCTAGATTATGCAGAAGCTACAAACTATATGACCAACGCGGTACGCTCTTTTAAAATGGAAATGACTGATGCACAGCGTGTTGTTGATGTATATTCTGCTATCGCAGCCGCATCTGCTACTGATACAACCGAGTTAGCTGAAGCTATGAGTAAGACTGCGTCTTCTGCGGAAGCAGTGGGATCAAGTTTTGAAAATACAACTGCAATGATGGCAGTAATGATTGAAGCCACTCGTGAGTCTGCTTCAAATATTGGTTCTGCTATGAAGTCTATTATTTCTCGTTACGGCGAGATGACTTCTGATCCTTCTAAGATAGTTGATAGCGAAGGACAAGAAATGAGTTTAAATAAGGTTGATAAAGCCTTACAATCTGTTGGTATTTCTATTCATGATGCCACGGGACAATTCCGTGATTTTGATGACGTAATTATGGAGTTGGCTGAAAGTTGGGATACTATTGATAAAAATACTTAGAGATATATCGCAACTATTATGGCTGGTAATAGACAGCAGTCTCGTTTCTTAGCACTAGTATCTTCTTATGATAGATTAAAGGAATTAAGTGCTACTGCTGCAGATTCTGAGGATGCTTCTTAGTTACAATTTTTAAAGACATTAGATTCTGTTGATGCTAAATTACAACAATTATAGACTAGTATGTAGTCTTTATATGTTGACAGCGGATTAGAAAAAGCCTATAAAGGATTATTGGATTTAGGTAATAATGTCGTAAAAACATTTACAGAGATGCCTAAAATTTTGAATTTACCAATTCCAGCAATTACAAAATTTGGTACAAGTTTTTATAGTCTTGCAAAAATTGTTACTACTGCATTTGGATTGATTAAAGCAAAATTAGCCTAGACATAGAATGAAATTCAAGTACAAACAAAAATAGCATATGGGGAACAATTAAATGCTAGTGAGTAGGCAATAGCTCAACGTTTAATTATAGAAAATAGAGGCACTAATGAATTAATAGAGGCATATCAATAGCGTGAACGAGAATTAACTGATATAGAAACATAGGGTGAAAATGAAAGATTACGTAATGCGGAAATAGCACTACAATAGAAGTTACAAAAAGAGCAAGCAAGAAGATCTTTTAGATAGACTGGCGGCATGATTGCCAGTTCTTTGGGATTGGCTGGAAGTATTTATGCAAGTAATGTTGATGTTAATACTAATCGTGGATTAAAGACCGTTTTAACGGGTGGTAGCGCAATTCTTTAGGGATTAGGAACCGGCTTAATGTCTGGTAATGCAATACTTGGTATTATTAGTGCTTTACCCGGCATCTTTGAAGCAATAGGAATGGCCAGTGAATCTGCGGCGGAGAAAATTTCTAGATTAACATCTACGATTGAAGAGACTTCTAATGCTAAAATTTAGTCTAAAGATAATCTAAAAACTTTAGCAGATTATAAAAATAAATATGAAGAATTAGTAAAGACTAGAAATTAGGATGCGGAAAGCAGAAAAAATTGGATTGACTTAAACAATGAAATTGCCGCGATTTATCCAGAACTTATTTAGAACATGGATAAGGAAGGCAATTATGTTGTTGATATGACAAGTGCCTATAATAAATTAAGAGAAGCTAAATTAGGGGCCTATAGAAATGATTTTGTAAATAATATGACCGCGGAATTAGCTGGACTTAATGATTTAGATTATGTTTTGTCTAAAATTTATAATATTAAACCAGTCTAGGATTCAAATGATTTATTAGAGCAGCTTTTTATTAAAGGCGATGGGCGGGACAATACTAGTAAATATATAAATTATTTATTAGGTTTGTCTAACGATTCATCTGAATTATCAGCTTCAACTTTAAAGCATTTTTTTGGAGAAGAAACCGGTTTTATTAAATCATCTGTTTCTTATAACGAAATTTTTGGTGCAAAAAAAATAGAAAAACTACGTGAAGAATACTAGGATATAGCTAATCAATTATTAAAGTAGTTTAAACAATATGCGTCCGAAAATAAAAGTTTAGCAGAGGCACAGCAAGAATTACTTTAGATATATAATGATCCAATAATTCAAAATTCTATAAATAATTTTAATGGTGAAATATATAATTATTTAAAAACTGCATCTAATGCAATAGATTTTTAGACAGATTTAATAAAAAATAAAACTACTACAGGGAATAAAGAGTGGCTCAATGTTATAGCATAGATATATAATTTAGATTCATCACAAATTCAATCTGATTTAGCACTTCAAACAATTAATAGTGAATGGGAAACTTTTTTACAAAGCAATAGTGATAGGCTTGGAAAAGAAGAATTAGATACGGTTGGTAATTTTTATACTGTAAATGTTGGTACTCTGTATAAAGAATTTATTTAGGATTATTAGGGTGAATGGTATAATAAATTTATTACAGATAATAAATAGTTTTCAAATGAATTATTAAATGAACTGTATAAAACTTCGGGTTAGTATTCACGAGAATAGTATTTAAATAGAATTAGAAAATTAAATTTAGGATTAACTGACGAAGATATTCAAAAATTAGAAAATAAATATATAGAAGATTATTAGAAAATTATTGAAGAATTTGATAATTTTGTATTATCATCTTTTAATACTAATGATATTCGTATGGCACAAGTTTTTAATTTAAGAGGAAAAATTGGGCCATAGTATTTATAGGGATTAATAAGTCATTATAGTGAAATATTTAATAATTCTTCTTTATCATCTTTACAAAGAGATAACCAGTTAGATGCAATAACTACCTTATATGGAACTATTGATAGCATTTCTCCTGAAAAATAGCAAGCAGTATTAAATAAATTTGATTCAGCTGATTTAACATCTCTTACTGGATTATATACTTTAATAGAAGATTTAATTGAATTAGGGATTGATTTAAATTCTTCTGGTATAAGGAATATTTTAGTTGGAGAAAATGGAATTTCTAGTAATATTATTGTAAATTTAGCCACGGAAATGGCGGTATTTTCTTAGAATGTAACTAAACAAATTGATGATTTTAATAAAGCCTTGTCCAATGCTTCAAAAGGAATGGAATTAGATGATGCTATTAAAATGGCTAATAAATTAGGCGTCTCGATTGATGAATTTGAGTTTGAAGGTGGTAAGTACTTTTTTAAAAATGCAGAAATGATACGAACTGCATATTATAAATATAATGAAGAATTGTTAAATACATTAGAAGAAGAATTTGTAAAAATTGATCCAGGCACTGAAAATTATAAAGAATTAGAAAAAAATTATAAAGAAGTTGTTGCCGCGGTTAAATAGTATGGTGAATATCAAGTTAATGCCATTTTACTTTAGAATGGTTAGATAGAATAGTTTCTTGAATCTGCTCTTGGAACCGATATAGAAGGTAATACTAATTGGGAATGGCTCACAGCAGAAGAATAGGCCGCATTAATTAATGCAGTAAAAAATGGCAACATTAGTAATCTACCAGAGAGTGCGACAGATTATACTGAACAATTAATGCAATATGCCGGACTAATTTATAGTATTTATGGTACTATTAATAATGAAATTGCTAATACTATTTTAAATAGTTTAGAATCTGGAGCTTTAATTACATCTAATTCTTTAAATGCAGATCAATATGCACGATTAGCCGTTACAGGCATTATTGAAGCTATTGGCGGGGAAGGCGATGCCATTGTCTATAAGGTTATAGGCAACGCTGAAAAAATCGCCGCGGCATTATCGGATTTAGACTTAGACTAGGCTACCTCAATTAAACTTCATAATGAACAATATAAAAATAATGCTTATGACATTTTTTCTAATTTAATAAATTCTTATGATAATATTAGCTATGAAACATTAACTAATTTAGCAAAATTATTAAATAAAGATATTACTGAAGTAGAAGCATGGTTTACTAAAGATTATACCACTGGTACATATTCAAGCACTCTGTCTCAAATTTTATAGATGATGAAAGATGAAGGTGTATCACTTTCCGAAGCTGCAAATAGTAGATTTAAAGACGTTGTTATTAATGTAGCGGATTCTTGGCTATCAACTATTTCTAATGCTTCGTCTTATATGACAAAGGGAACATCTGATGTTAAAAATATGCAACAATTCTTATCTTAGTATAATGAATTAGTTGGAGAAGAGCTATAGGTTAGTAATATTACCGAGCTTTTTGATATAGATGTTCTTGATCCGACAAAATTTTATTTAAATAGAGAAGCATATTCTAATTTAATAGAGGCTACACTTACTCCATTAAAAGAAATTCTACAAATTACAGATGATGAATTTAATAAATTAATTGATAGTTTTACAAAAGATAAAATATTAACTGAAGTAAATAGTAATATTTAGTCTTTTGTTTCTACTTCTGAACGGACAACAGAGTTAAGAAGAACATTAGAAAAATCTCTTATTGACTATTATTATGCTTTAGGATAGTCTGAAGAAACTGCAATACAAAATGCCCAAAATACTATTAATAAACTTTCATAGGGCGGAGTAGAAGCAGTCGCAGAAATGAAAGCCTTTTTATAGAATCAAGGAAAAGAAATTACTGCGGATCAAATAGAAAAAGCCTATCGCGCGGCAATTGTTCTTTTAGAGGATGCATAGGCTTAGCTTGAATATGGAATCGGCTCATTAGCAAGTGGTTTAGCTATTGATATTCTTCGTGCGGCAGATTATTAGGTTGATGACAATGGAGTAATTGAATCTATTGGAGATTTAAATAAAGCTTATTTAATATATTATCAAACATTAAAAAATACCGATGGGGCTACAACTGCGGCTATAAATGCGGCTTATGCAAAAGTTCTTGAAACTAGTGATGGCGAACAGGCAATAATAGATGCTTTAGGCGATGCCGCGGGAATGACTTACACTCGTTTAGGTGATATTTTAGCATCTGTTGGGAAACGTTTAGACAAAGAATTTAATAATATAAGTCAATATATAGAATCCATAGGCGGGAATAAAATTCGTATTAAAGATTTTACTGGATTCGCAAATTATATGGGTTGGGAAGCGAATTCTGAAGAATATTGGTCAGCGTTTAAAACCTACAATGATGCGATGGCCGATTTAAATCGTAAAGCGGAGCGCAATATTAAGGAAGAACTTCAAAACGCAATTAATGCGCAAGAAGGAGATTGGGTTAACTTAACTCAATTAACTTCTAAAATTCCAGAAGAATTACTTAATTAGGTTATAAGCGGAACTGGAGCGGTAATTGAAAGTGGAATTCTAAAACTTGACGAGGGTGCGACAGCCAATATTGCAGAAATTGTAAGTAGAATCTTGGATATTACTTCATCTTCTGGTCTATTATTAGATAATGAAATTAATGAATTAAAAGATGCTATTCAAAATTTACTTGAAACTTATATTAATTTATTTAAAAATGGTATTTCTGGTTCTTTATCTAGTGCAGATGCCAGTAAATTATAGAGTTGGGCGAGCACATTAAATCCTGGTCTTAATCTTGATTTTACAAAAACTGCGGAAGGCTTAAAATTAAGTAATCAAAGCGCGATTGACTTATATCAAAGCTTGAAGAGCATTGATGCATTGCGTGCGAATTTAATATTTGATGATTTAGTTGAAAATCTTCAAAAATCTGATGATAGATTTTCTAGTATTAGTCATACAATGGGAACTATCGCCAATCTTGAAAATCAAATTAAGTCTGCACGCGGAAGTAATACAGCAGAACTTGAAAAATAGTTAAATTTAGCTCAAGAAATTGCAAGAGCCCAAGCAATTGATCCATCTTCTTATGATTTTATGAGTCGTTCTTTACCCGATGCATTTAAAGGCCCGTAGAATTACTGGAATTCTATTGGAGAGATGTTCAATACTATCAATACTTCTGCGAAAGATGGTTATATGGGTATACAAGATTTCTATAATATTGTAAATGAAATGAACAATCTAGCTGCGTTAGGCGGTGAATTTTAGTTCATGGGTTATACCTTAGATGGAAATCTTGAAAACGCGGCATCTCTTATTGAAGCTGGCTTTGGCGCTTTGTCTAATATTGATGGCGAAGGAGTTAAAATTGATTTAAGTAAATTTGGTGTTGATTTTGCTTCTGGTGCCGATCAGATGAATGCAAATGTACAAGAAGGCATTAAAGCAATGGCTCAATCTTAGATTGATATGCTTGATGCTTTAATTCAAATGCTTGAAGCTGTCGTTGCTTTTGAAGAACTTGGGAAAATCGATGTGAATAATGACGGTCTTTTTGATTGGAAAGATATGTTTGAATCAGAAGATAGCACTGAGTATTTAGAAGCATATGATAAACAGCGGCAAAAAATTATGGATATGAGTAAAAAAAATCCTGATTTTTAGGCTGCATTAGATAGTTTTAAGATTAATTTAGGAGAAGAAAGTTTTGTTACTTTAAGAGATATTCTTACTAAATCTGCGCAGGAATTGGAATAGGCAGGTTTCTCTATTGAATAGTAGATGGAATTAATTCCTAAAATTATTGGAATTATTTCTAATTTAAATTTAAAAGGAGATTTATCTGACGTTCAAACCTTAGCGGCGGCTTTTGCTGAATTGGGCACTGAAATGTCTGTTGTAACAGATAAAGCTAATATCACTCTTTATGGCGGCTATAATTTATAGCAGAAAAACGGAAAATATATCGTTGATGGAAAAGAATTTACAAATGCTTAGTAGGCAGTTGAATATTGTACTATAAAAGACATCGAAGATGTTAAAAACGTCGAAATTAATAAAGAGGGAAAAGCCGTTGGTACCATGAATTTAAATGGTACAGTAATAAAAGTAACAACTGGCAAAGAAGGGATAACATATACTTTGGATGATGGAAGTGGCAGGACAGCTACTTCACGTCAAGGATTATATGAGCTTCTTTTTGAAAGTGCTACTGATACGCAAGAAGGTGAAACGGTTAGTCAATGGACCGCACGAGTAGGAATTTCTAAGGTTGAAATTACTCCGTCTAGTTATTAGAATATTTAGGAAAGTATAAGAGCTGAATTAGAAAAAGCTTTAGCTACAGGAGACACGGATTAGGTTTAGGAAGTAGTACTTAATTATAAAGCAGAACTTGGTTCTTTACAAGGATTATCTAATAAGGAAATTGAAGAGAGAATAGGTTTACAAACGGCTACAATAAATATTAATGCAGAAGAGGCTAATAAAACTCTAGATGACACTAAAAAGAAAACTGATGAATTTATTGAAGGCATTAACTCTGCTAACCCTAAATTAAATGTAGATGCCCGTAACGCTGTTTCTGCTTTAAGTCTAGTGACTACAAATGCTTAGAAAGCGAGGGCCGCAATTCTATCAGCTAGTAATTAGCGAGTCACTGTTAATGTTAATGATGCTGTTAACGCTGCATATAGAGTGCAAGCCGCCTGGCAAAATGCCGCTAGTGCGATAATTCATGCTTCTAATGTTCTTGCTAGTAGCGGTAATTCTTCGCCTTAGCCATCTGTTATTACTGGAAGTGGCAGTACTAGAGCAACAGGTAACGTTGCCCTAGCAAAAGGCCGTCAAACATTATTGGGTGAGCTTGGTCCCGAACTTTATGTTACTGGCGGTCACTATTATGTCGCTGGTTAGAATGGTGCTGAATTTGTTAATTTGCCGGATGACGCGATTGTATTTAATCATTTACAAACTGAGCGTTTATTGAAGAATGGCTCCGCTGGTCGCGGTAAAGCTGTTGGCGGTGAAAAGCATGCTGTCGCTCATGCAAAGGGAAATGCCGAGGGCCCCGCGATGGCAAGTGCTTCTGCTGCTTTAAGCGCATTAAAATAGATTCGTGCCATGTGGGATGCCATGCTAAATGCGAGTATCGCAGATCTTGGCTCTAAGGCTGGCTTAGGCAAAAAAGTTGGCGGAGGCAGCGGCAGTAAGACAAATGGAGTTACACTGGATGCTGGTTATATTAAAGATTTAGAGCGTTGGTATAACTTACTTCGTCAAATTGATAGACTTGAATAGGATATTAATTATGAAGAAAAATTAAGGACAAAACTTGAAGCCGATAGTATCGCTCATGGTAGAGAAATTTATGAAAGTCAACGCAAGACCTATGATATGCTTCAAAAAGAAGTAGATCGTAGAGTTGAGCTTGCTGAATTAAAGAAAGGATACTATGAGCAACGAATGGAAGAAATTGCTAATGGCCCTTGGGGTAATATCTTCTACTTTAATGAAGAGGGAACTCCATAGATGAAGAATCTAGAATTCCTTGCTAACGTATTCGCCAGTACCGAAGAAGGCGGTGCGGTGCATAGTGCGCGCGAACAGTATGCAATGCTATAGGAAGCTGGATTTGGAGGACTATTACAATTTAAAGAAGATGGTTCCCGTATTGAGTGGTATGATGAAGAAGGTAAGGCTCGCGAAGAAGCATATAAAGAAGCAGTTGAGGCATTTAGCGCAAAGCTCGATGCTTAGACTGATGAAATTAATGGTCTGCGTGAGGATTATATTGAAGAAATGGGAACTATCCTTGAACTTCAAACTAAATAGAATGAAATTCTTACTTAGATTCGAGAGAATACTATTGAAGTTGAAAAAGAAGTCTTAAAAGCGTTAGAGGAATCTAGATAGGCTGAAATTGATGAATTGTAGGATTAGAGAGATGCACTTTCTGATTCTGCTGATAAATTTATTAATGGGTTAAGTGATAGTTTAAATCGAGAACGCGATATGTATAGTGATCAAGAAAGCGATAAGGAATTGACTTCCTTGCGCAGATAGCTTGGCATATTACAACGCTCTGGCGCATCGGCTTCTTAGATTCGAAGCATTCAAGAAAAAATTTCTTAGAGAGAGCAGGATGCATACTTTAATCAATAGCAAAAGCAAATTGATGCTGTAAAGCAAGCCAGTGATTTATAGCTTGAGCGTTTAGACTCACAACTTTCTATAATGGCCGAGACTTTAGAGTATTAGAAAGCTCATGGATTACTTTGGGAAGAAGTTAGGAACATTATGTAGGGCTCTTCTGAGAGCATTACAGAATTTATTACTACTAAAAATCCTGAATGGTGGGCTAAATCTAATACAGAATGGGGACTAGATATCGTTGCTTTACGGAATAAAATTGAAGAATGGGCAGCGCATCGAGACGATGTCACCGCAGTTGGTACAGATATAAAGAATGCTATTTAGAATGGTATCGCGGCGATTACTGAAGTTGTTGGCAGAGTATCTGAAAGTATTCAATATAATGCCTACGGCGATGGCGGAACTACTAGTAGTAGCACTAGCAATTATACTAATAATTATTCTCCATCTTCTAGCGGCTACAATTCAAGTACTGTATCTTCCTCTTCGAGTGGGGGCTCTAGTAGCACTTCTTCTACTGTTACGAAAAAAACTACGACAAAAAAGAGTGAAGTTACTCCTACTGTAACGGCTTCAACTAAATATTATGGTTTCTAGATTTTAAAACAAAGTGACAATAGCGTTATTTTTGATTCCTATAAAATTTATAAGACAGAAGCAGAACGTGACGCCGCGCTTTTAGCAAAAATTGCAAGTTATGGTACTTTTGCTCGTATTTATGGTAAAAAATATAAGGAAGGCGGCCTTATTGATTTCACTGGCCCCGCGTGGGTTGATGGTACAAAATCTAGACCGGAAGGTATTTTAAATGCCGAGCAACTTGATATGCTTCGTAATAGTGTATTAACTCGTAGTAATCCTATTGCGGCGTTAATAGCTGATTATAGTGATAGTGTACGCGGGACCGCTAATTCTAACACTTACAATACTATTGACCGCGGAGAAAGCACTGTTATAGAAAATGCTTAGGTAATAATGAATGTAAGTAAAATGTCTAATGATTATGATGCCCGTCAAGCTGGCCGCGTGGCGCTTGATGAAATGATTCGTATTTCTAGAAAGACTAAACCAACTGGAGTATCAAGGAGGTAAGTGATATATATGAGTGAATGGAAATCTAATAACGTTGTTAATAAAAAAGAAATTAAAGGAATAGAAATTGAGAGCTAGGAAACTAGCTCTCAATTTCAAGTATATTCTTTAACGCATGATTCATCAGGAAAATATACTAGTTATATAGATAGAGCTTATATAAGTTTTACTTACGGGGGCAAGCACATTGAAGATTTTAATTTAATTTGCACAATTAATGACGCTAGAATGTAGCATGATAATTATGCAAATTTTAATGATATCATTACAGACTCTGAAATATTAGATGGCTAGCATCATTGGAAAACTCATTTTAAAGCAAATAGTTTAAGTTTAAATTTATCTACTGATGGAATGACATAGGAATAGTATGACGAATTTAATAGGTGGTTTATTCCAGGAATTAAGCGCGAATTAATATTGTCTGAGCATCCTAATCGCGCGATTATGGCAAGAATTTCTCAGACCCCTGCATCTTCTATAATTCCTTTTAAACATATAGAGAAGATTAAACTTATGGGCAAAGATAAAGAAATAATTACCACTTTATATAAAGGAGATATAAGTTTAAATTTTATTATGGATGATCCTTTTTGGTATTCTTTAAAAAATATTTTTTATTATAAGGGTATTGATTCTATTGATTATGAAAAATGGGTAGATGCTAATAGTGAAGTTGTTGCAGTATATGATGATCCGGATGCACTAAAAATTATTTTAGAAGATAGAGTGCCTTTTTTAAGTATGATAGAAGGAAAAAATATTAGTGTTGGCGGAGATGGAGTGGCAAATAGTTTAAGTTATGGTATACATTTAGACAATGGAGACGGTATAGCTCAACCAGGAGAAGCGGTATTAGGATCTGAAAATACTAAAGTCGGACCAATTAGTGGGCCTGATTTAGTTGAAGATACCGATATTGGAATAACACTAGAAAAAAATGCTTATGCTTATTTCTTTTATGGCGGAAATGCTCCTTGTAAGCCGGTATTAAAATTTCAATTAACTCCTATGTTTAATCAAGAAAAAAATTATTCTTATAGCGTTTCTTTATGGAGAATGATAACTGATGGAAGTGGAACTCATACAGAAGATCTTGGGACTTTTGTAGAAGATGGATTTCCGACGTATTAGGCCGCGGAAGATGCTGTATATCAATTATAGGGAGAATATGATCCTCTTCCAATGATGGCTTTTTTAATTTCAGAATATTCAAAATCTGATTATATCATGTCTCCAAAAAACTCTTTTTATCTTTTTGATACGCCTAGTTCTCAAGAAGAAAAAAGTTATAATACTATAACAATTGAATCTGAAAATAAAAAAGAATTTAAATTTACTACTCCGAGCATATGGACTGGTTATAATTAGGCAATAAAAATTATTAAACAAAGCAAAAACTTATCTTTTGCAGAATTACAACGAGCCATTAAAATTGGTGTAAATCATTTTGCGCCGCGCGCCTGGGCAATTGCTATGATTATGCAAATATAGCAAGAGGATTCGATTTTAGTTAAATAGGAAAATATAGACAATATTTTAAATAATATGCAAAAATTTTTTCAAGACAATGATTCTAAGATTATGCCCGCGATTTTTACTTTTAATTTTTAGTCCGGTGAATTTATTGGCGAGTTTAAATATCGGTCTTATATAAATAATGATAATTTTGAAATAAAATCTATAAAAGAAAATGTAGGAGATATGGTTAGATCAGAATACTTAATTATAGACGAAAGAAATAATTTTGATTACCAAGGGACTATAAAGAACTGGGAAGATACTCCTGAAGGTAGAAAGTATAGTTATCGAGTATATCATGATGTTGATAATGGGCTTGAAAATTTTTCTATTAAATATAAATATCTATATTTATAATGAGTAAAAGGGAGGAGACGGCATAATGGAATATGAAAATATCCGTAACTATGAAGTCTCTATTTGGACACTTTAGGACAGCTTTATAACTGTCCTAAAGTATTCAGATTTAGAGAATAAAGGACAGATAGAAGAAGGAATAATAAAACTTAATATTGATGGAACTCAAGAACTGAGCTTTCGTATTCCTATATATCTTGAAGATGGGATAGAAAATCCGAATTGGTATAATACTAGAAATGGCAATTTAATTGCTAATATGCGTAAAATAAAAGTTATTTTTAACAAGGCATCAGAAGGAGAGAAGATTTTTGAATTTTTAATTACTAAGGTTGAAGATTCTCACGAGGAAGATTAGCTTTATTGTTATGTAGAATGCGAAGGTCTCGCTTTTCATGAGCTTGGTAAATAGGGCTATCGTGTCTCATTAAGCAGTAAGGATTATGAAATCGCGGTTGCCGAAGCAGAAGAAAAAGGTGAGTCTGCACCATTGAATAATATTCAATTTTGGTTAAATGATTTATTTAAAAAATATACAGATTCAAGTAATTTGCTATATGAATGGCGTTATCTTATTTAGATGGAGCAAACTTCATAGGAATTAGATAGTAATAAAATATATGAAGATGCTTATGAAACTTCTTGGGGTATATAGAACGGAAAATTAGTTGCTGAAGGAATTCAAGAAGCACGTGAGAAATGTAGAAATATTGATATTGAAGAAAGTAACTATTATAATATAACTCAAAAACTGGCGGAAACTTTTGGCGTATATTGTAAATATGTTTATGAATATGATGATAATTATCATATTATTGATAAAAAAATAATATTTTATAATAATTTTTACGCGGAAAAAGAGGGTTATATTGATTTTACCTATCCTAATTCTGCGGAATTAATTAAAAGAGTTAATGATAGTACAGATTTAGTAACTAAATTATACGTAAAGAATATCACAGATAACAATAGTGCTTCTGGATTAATAAGTATTATGGACACGGAAGTTAATCCAAGTAAAGAAGATTATTTGTTAAATTTTGATTATTTACATGAAGTCGGTACTATTTCTGATGAACAATATGAATCAATTGATAAATTTGAAGCTGAAATGCATCGTATAAATACTGAATTAATACCAATTGATTCATAGCTTGCGGTTCTTAATGATAATTTAGTTACTGCAAAAGCTAATTTATAGATAGCTAAAACTTCACGGGCGCTCGCAGAAGCAAGAATTGAAGATTCTAATAAGTTATTTGAGAGTTTAACTGGCGGAGACGGGACAATAGAAATTACCGCTAATAATCCTGCGACGGGTATTCTTTTATAGGATTCTTAGAATACTAGTGAGGATAAAGAAAATTATTATTATTTAAAAATTACAACTTAGGGTATAAATGTTAATACATTACATATTTATAGAAAATATGATTATACCGCGGCAGATAATGATTCGCCTCTTACAGAAGAAATTAATGGTTGGAGCCCGCAATATGATGATAGCGGCAATTTAATCCGTATTAATAATATTTATGCCACGACTTAGGACTCTAAAATAGTTTATCTTATTTATAATTATACTCCTAAACTTTATTATGAAAATGTCAAGAAAGTTTGGGAAATTAAATTAGCAAAAGACCAAAAAACAATAGATGAATTAGAAAATTAGATTCCAGAGATCAAAGATAATATAACAGCTTTAAAAGAGTCTTAGCAAACATTATTAGAGGAAAAGAAGTAGTTAATAAGTAATTTTAATATTGAAATGGGGCCCGCGTTACGTGAAGGTTATTGGACGCCAGAAAATTATATTGATTATGGAAATAGATTTATTGATAACATACAATTAAATACTTCTGGACAAGAAATATCTGGGACCACTCCAGATTTAAGTTTTATTTGGGACGAGAAACCTTTTGACGGTGAGTAGCTTGGTTCTTATTCTAAAGGAATTGAGGGTCAAAAATTATGTTACCCGGCGATTGATTTGAGCGGACATTTATCAGATATTAAAGACCATTTAGATGAATTAAGTTTTTTATTTTATGATTATAGCATCTCGCAAGGCGAGACTTATGAACCGAGTAGGTTACGTAGTTTGCCCTTAGGCTCATTATGTCAATTAGCTTTTATGAAAAAAGAAGAAAATGAACAAGTCAGTATTATACCTGTTCTTTTAATTACGGATGAAAGCTTAGTTCCTAGTGGAGGAGATGGTGGCCCAGAAGAAGATGTTATACTAAATTTCATGAAAAGTACTGGATTTTTAGGTAGGCTAACAACAAGTATAGTTGGTTAGGAAGGCAACAAAAAAATTGAAACAAGCTATGAAACTTATGTTGAAGGCCCGTTAAATTGGGCAACAATAACTCTCGCGGGAGAAGAGCCTCTACAAGATTGGACTACTTATCCATTGGTTTATTCTCGTATTAAAATAAATTCATTAAATTTAAAAACTTCTAGTGATTAGTTAAATGTAAAGTATAACTTAAAACAATTAAATAATTATGAGGATTATACAATTCTGGCTCGTTATGATAGTAAAGATGAAGGTTATTATATTACTTTAAAGCCAGAAGTAATTATTAAGGAAGCATCGCTTACTAGAAAAGTAAATATTTCTTATTCACTTTCTAATGCTGCCGACAGTATTTATTTGGATGCTATATAGGTTGCACGCGAAAACGCTTATCCAAAGGTTTCTTATGAAATTGATCCTAATATTTATGGCGAAGATTTTATGCGTTGTGCTTATAATATGTTGGGCACACTTGTGCATATTAATGATGTAGATTTAAAATTTGAAAATGTGATGGGTTATATTTCAGAAATTGAATTAAATTTAGATAAACCTTGGGAAGATACTATTGAGATTAAGAACTATAAAAATAAATTTGAAGATTTATTTTCTACTATAGTGGCCTAGACCGAGGCAATGAAAAACGCCGAACCAATTCTTAATTCCGCGGGTAATATTATTGCGATTGATGGAACTTTAAAAGGCCAGGCGGTACAAGATGTAATAAGACATGTAGATTTAGATTATGCCTTTAATAACGGTAATTTAACTATTGATAATGCTAATGGTATTTGGGGCACTAGCGATAGTGGCGTCGTGGCTTTTAGAGGCGGTGGTATTTTTACTGCTACTGAAAAAAACGATGACGGTGATTGGAAATGGAATACTGGTATTACTCCGGAAGGAATTAATGCAGATTTAATTACGACCGGATAGCTAGATACTAATAGGATAAAAGTATATGCTGGTGATAAACTACGTTTTTAGTTAAATGGCGACGGGCTATTTGCTTATAAATCTTTTACTGATGATAGAGCCGCGATTGCTAAAATACAAGAAAGAGTAGACGAATTAAAAGAATAGCAGGTTTTAACAGAAGAGCAACAAGAAGAATTAGAAAAAAAGGAAAATCTTTTAAGTGATATTAATACAAATAATGGATTAGATAAAAAACAATATGTAAAATTAGAAGAGAATGGATTGTTTTTAATTGCTGAAAATGGAGCCTGGATTAAAGATAAAAATAATTCTTTAAAAGAAATATCCGGCGATTATCCAATATAGAGGGTATCAATAAGCTGGGATGGTTTAACTTTAAGAAATTATAATGGTAATAAAGTATTTTATGCTGATGCAGATACAGGAGATTTAACTGTACAGGGCAATATTTAGGCAACTAGTCTTACAATAGTAGATAATGGTTAGAGCACATCAATTGACGAATATATTGAAGATTAGATACATATAAATCCAGATATTGAAAATTTACAAAGGCAAATTGATGGTGAAATTGATACTTGGTTTTTTGCTAAAAAACCATTACCGGCTGCTGTTCCTAGTCAAAGTAGTTCAATTGGACGTATTCAGTATGACGGTGAAACTATTCCCATTAATCAATAGTCTTAGCTTGAAAAAGAATGGGGCTTAACAAGTTATAATGATGAAACTGGTTATAATGAACAAGATAAAAATATAATTCTACGCCATAATTCAGATATTTATTATGATATTGGTATTCCCGATAGCGCGTCCCCGAATTATAGTGCAACCGCTGGACAAGCTTTCCGCTTTATTGTCCAAGAAGATGGTAATAATATTATTTATTATTGGTTGGCTGTTTCTGATACTGCTACAACTGCTGCGTTAAGCGCGGCAAATAAAGCCCAAGAGACCGCAGATGGGAAGATAAAAACATATTATGCGACAGAAATTAGTGATGTTGATATTAGCCCAGATATAGGAGGTATTAATCCAAGCGAAGGAGATTTATGGATTAATATTAGTAGGGAAAATAGTATTTATAGATATAGCGGCTCTGCTTGGATAATAGTAAATGTTCCACCTGATGTAGAGTATGCTTATTCCGATTCTCCAACTGTTTCTCCCCCATCTGATTCTTCTAAATGGAATAGTAGTTATATTAGTGCAGATGCTAAGGATATTTATATTTGGTCAAGAACGAAAATTTTTAACGGCGGAAATTAGAGTTATACAGACCCAGTTTGCATAGGAACAAATAATGATATTCGTAATATTGAAGAATAGTATTTTTTGAGCAATGATAAAGATAACGCGCCTGGCGAGAATGCCGAATGGAGCAGTGTTTGTCCGGCTTGGTCTTCAGACGCATAGTATTATTGGACTCGTAATGTTATTACTTGGAATAATAATAAAGTTACTCCCACTAAGCCAATTTTAGCTTCTGGTTTAAATTCTGCTAATATTGGAATGCATAATCTTAGCCAGCGAGTAGATAACATGATTAGAATGGATACTACTGGTATCACTATAGGCCCAAAAACTGTCGGTGTAAATGATTTTAAAACTCGTTTAACTAATACAGAATTAGGCTTTTATTAGGGCGAAAAAGAAGTTGCTTATATATCTAATGAGACCTTATCTATCACTAGAGCTAATATAAAAACAGATATTATTATGGCTGAAACAGATAATATTGGCTATTGGCAGTGGAAAAAAGTTGGTAATGGTCTTGCTTTACGCTGGATTACTATTTAATATAAATGGAGATAATAAATATGAATATAAATATAATTTATACAGATTCTTCTTCTGGTTAGGTTGGATTTGAGAGCTCGTTTCCTTCAAATATAAATTCAATAACTTTAGATTCAGTTAATTTTTTAGTTAATCATGAAATTGATTCTTTTAGCATCCCGGAATTTGGAATTTATTGTTCAAAAACAAATCCGTCTGCTAATTCTATTGGTTCAGCTTCACTGTTTAGCGGAAAGAGCAGTGGCGGGCATAATGTTCAAGTATTATGGACAGGAACCGCGAACCCTAACAATGCTATTGCAGTACTTTAGGTCAGTTATACTACTGGCGAATCGGGTAGTGAAAGCAGTGGCGAATCGGGTAGTGAAAGTGGCGGCGTGCCTATATATTTAAATAAACAATTTGTTAAACCCGGGGAAGAATTACAAGTTACTGCATATGTTCCTTATGGCCGTATGCATAGAAGTTATATTGTATCCTCAGTAAATGAAAATAAGACTCCTTCAAGTCCATTCTATATATATTCATTTATTAATATAAATAACGTTTATCAAACGCATTGTTCTATAACAATTCCTTCAAGTTGGGAAGATGATTCAAATGCAAAGGTTATAATTGGAGAAGAAGATGCAGTAGTTTCGAGCGCGAATTTTAAAATTGGAGAAATGCCTTTTCCTACTGCCGGGACATTAGATGTATCTTCAACTAGTTCATTAAATAATTTATATTTTTAGTGGTCTGATATTAAATTTCAATTAAATAATGTAGAAGCAGGCGATGAAACGACTACAATTTCTTCAGTTTACTTTTAGTGTGGTTCCAATTCATATCAAGCCGTTTTTAACTAGGAAAATGAGACTTATGATTACACAATTAATTCTATTGAAGATTTTGGTGAGTTAACTTATTATGCCACTGTTACAAATTCATACGGAGCTTCAATTAATACTGAAAGTAGTATTTTAAATGTAAAAGAATATAATAAACCTCAGATTGAGTTTTTATAGGCTACTAGAATAAATGGTACTGGTGAGATTGATGCGAGTGGTAATTATATAAAAGTAGATGTTACTCCTAATTTTTTCTCTTGGACAACAAGCGGGGAATAGAGCGAGGAAAATATTCTTACAAGTATTAAAATATTTTATAGCGATAGTACTCAAGAAACTTGGTATCCTGCAAAAGTTTTAAATACCGATGATGAAGAATTTATTAATATTTTAAATAAAAAATTTGAAATATAGAATAGACTTAGCAGTGAGGCAACAATATATGTAAAGGTAGAGGTTAAAGACCGAATAAGCATGACAAGTGAAATTGTAAGCGCCGATTTAGGGACTTGCACACTTTTCTTTGATAATGGCGGAGAAAACGTTTCTATTGGAATGTTTGGAAGTAAACAAAGGGCATTAGAAATAAATCCACAATGGAAAATTTATCATGGCGACAATGAAATAAATATAAACTATTTATTAAGTCAACCAATAAAAACAGTTAATTCTTATTTACCGCCAGACGATATTAGTATAAGTAATTATGACTCTTATAGATTAATTCATACTAGCAAGATGGTTGTTGATTGTGAAAAAATAGAAAATTATACTTGTATTAATGCCATTTGGTGTGATGATGATAACTCAAAAAATGGATTAATTACTTGTACCGCACCAATTAATTACAAAAAAAATATTAAAAATATTAGTGGCTTTTAGTATGGAGTGTCTTCCAGTGCGGAAATAGCGATTGTAACAAGCTGGTATTATAGTAATAATAATTATTTTGCTGCCTCAATTAATTAGTAGTGGGACACGAATAATCCCTATTTATTTTCAAGATCTATTATTACTTATGAAGATGATACAGAAGAATATTTATATGTTCTTTTATATGAAAATGCTTCGCAATTATCTAGTAATTAGGTTGAAGTTTTTTATTATGTGGGGGAAAATCCTATAACACCTCCCGAATTTAGTGACACAACAAAGTGGAAAACAAATTTTAACGATGTAAAACCAAATCTTTCTTCTTCTTCTCCTTATCTTTGGATTTATTTTAAATTTGAATTATCGGGAGCCGGTGAAATCAGAACTATGCCAAAAATAATATATGATTATAATAACAATGAGTATATACGAACTCTATTATTAATAAAAAATCCTACATCTGCGACCACAATTTCAAGATCAGCCGGACATGTAAAATTCATTTTTTTAAATAATAGCTTTTTAACATAAATAAAGCCCGCGAAAGCGGGCTTTTATTCTTTTATAAACGGTAACATCGCCATCATTACTGTTGGGGTTTGATTAATATTTTCAAAATCTTTTATACTTATTTGAGAACAGGGAATTTGAACTTTCACATTCAACATTTCATTTAATTCATCATTACATTCTCTTGTAATATTATATGTGCCGTCCTCATTTTTCATTATTTCGCCTTTTTCATCTTTAATTGCGCTCTTGAGAACAACTTTATTTCGCTCTTCATTATATAAATTATATTCCTTTTCAACCGCGGCTGCGATCCGCGCGATTTGATAAGCTAAAGCACCTTTCATTTGAACGTTCATTAGCTCTTTTAGAGCGGGAATACTATCTATAATTTCTTGTATTGTTATTTCAATCAATATCCTCACCCCAACTAGATTTATTATTTTTAATTAAATGCGCAAAATATTTTCCAATACATATTGCATCCGCTTCATCTTGAGTACAATCTTGATTATACCATAATTTTACTTTTTCTTGCGCGAGTTTTTTCTTATTATCTCGCTTCTAATCTCCCTCATTAACGCCGCAATAACTACGCCATTCAGAAGCATATACAAGGTCATGGTCAATACACTTTTCAAACAAGGTATCAACTAATACACCTTGTAAGTTAGCAAGCACTTGAAATGTCTTAACCTGCGCCTGTGATGCGCCCGGGCCAAACTTCTATAACTAAATGTTTTCTAATCCGCAGAAATCGATATTCCATTCATCAAGCGCGGCAGCAAGCCATTTTTTCATATCATTTATACGTTCTTCGGTTTCAAGTCTACTATCAGACTTATGCGTGCCATAGCTTACGAGTATTCCATCATCATAGATAGAATATCCCGTAATACCCGTCGCCGCGTCTAGGCCAAGGACTCGAACTGTATCAATCTTTTTGATTGGCACCTTATTTTTTAACTTTATACGGATCGCCGGCCATGCACTGTTCACATTGCATATGCTTACGCCAATCGCCATAAGTCTAATGCTGGGTATGTCCCGCGGGACAAATCATTTCTAATTCTGTATTTAAATTTTTATAAGAATCCGAAACCAACTTCCACCCTTCGGATTCAAGATGGTTTCGGACGCTATATATATTAATTGGCATTACTTACCTGTAGAACCTAGACCACCTTCGCCGCGGTCGGTAGTATCAACTTTATCAACTTGAATGCCTTTGAAGCGATATACTTTTTCAAGCTCGACCTGCGCGATGCGGTCGCCCTTATGAATTACATAATCAGAATCAGAAAGATTATCATATAGAATCATTAATTCGCCACGATACGGGCCATCAATTAGACCAATCATGTTACTTAGACGCATAGGAGTCTTAGCGCCAATACTGGAGCGAGGGCTTAGCTTCAGCTTCCAACCTTCAGGAGTGCCAAAGCGCACGCCGGTATGAACTACATTACTAAAAGAGTGCGCGGGAATTACTTGATCCGCGATAGCGTATACATCCGCGGCCGCGTCATCATCATGCGCGTACTTGGGCATTTGCGCACCCTCGTCTAGCTGAATAGGAAGCTCAACACTATAATTATGATACATATCATATGCAGTATCAAAAATTTCATATAGTTGACGAAAAACAGTGTTCAGTAGTTCAAGTTTTCTCTCAGAAGGTTTTAAAGAATCAACAAGTTCTCCGAAGCTATCTTTCATTTGTTGATTACTCGCAAGAGCTTGCGCCCGCGTAAAACCATTATCTTCGTAGCTTTCAATTACACTCTGCACTGATTGCTCTTTTACTGTAGGAGTAAACGCACCAGTAATCATACCGGTTAGCATTTCAACCATATCACTTGTTAGATTCGTATCTTCAAGCCCCATAACAGTTTCGATGAACTCGTTAATGGGCTTGAAGGCCTCATTGCTCATTGCATCACTTAAATTCATTAGATTATTAATTTCAGACATTATTTTTACCTCACTCTATTAGGCTTCATACCCAAGTGTTACTTCGGTAATCCATCTTTCATCAGTTATTTCGCCAGTTTTTCTGTCTTTCTTCGTTTTATAATCTACCTTTGTTTTTAAAACAGTATAACCTTCATCATATTGCTTTCCCTTATATTCTTCAATAGTCTGCGCGGCTTCTTTTTCGCTATCAATGTTATAAACGTATGTTACCTTAGTTAACTTCTTCATTTTCGTTCTCCTCTTCTTTCTTCTTATTTAATTCCCTTAATTTTTGAATTAATTCAATATAATTTAGTTTAGTCGCAGTATCAGTGACCACATCGATTTGTTTGCGACCCTTCTTTCCTGCGCGTTTTGCCGCGGCACGTCTTTGTGCCCGATTCATATTTCGCCGTGGTTCTACTGCTGCGGTGCTTGCAACTTCTTTAGTTACTTCTTCAAGCGTTTGCGCATTTTCAATATTAGTCGTTTCCATATACACTCTCCAATACGGTATAAACTATGTCAAAATCTTCTTCTTTATTTAGGGTTAGAACTGTAAATAGGTTATGGTTATTTTGGTTACAAACAAAGTTTGCAGAGAACGATGCGGTATAACTTGTGATAAGGGGTTCATGTAAGCTTTTATATGACCACAATTCTTCCATATCTACATTTTGTTTCACTTCGGGAGCTGTAGTACGCCCATATAAACATAAATATTGATTATTTTTATGATATAAAGCACAAATAAAATTTTTATTACCTTTATATTTTACAAGATAATATTTATTTTCATCCATTAACCGCCGCCTCCGCTGTTTTTATTATATCCGTTGTTTACAGTATCAAAAAAGTTTATATAATATTTTTCCATTTCATTTAATTTATCTTTATCACAATAGATAATTGGTTCAAGCGTCCAATTCCAAAATCCAGTTCGTAGTATTTCATGATGGACTGCCTAATCTGCTATACTACTGATTCCAATTGAACTTTTGAAATGGTCTGCTAAACGCTTCTTTATATTTGTACTTTTACCAATATACGCCCTACCATTATCTAAGTTAGTTATCTTATAAATACCCGGCTTATCTTCAATACCCACGCGACGAAATGTATCATCAATGTAAGGTTTTACATACTCATTCCAAACTAATTTATTTACAATATCTGGATGCTGAACTTTTTGAGAAACCGTAGTAAGTAGGAAATCAATATCATCTTTATATTCATCTGGAACTTGTATCGTATAGAATAGACGCTGTTGCCGCTCCATTTCATATTGTTTAATAGGCGCGATTAGGGATTCATAACGCTGGCGCGCAACATTAGTATTATTTTCATATTCTTTTACTTTCTGAGTTAATTCTTCAAATACAATTTTTGCCGCGTTTTCAACACTTTCAACTTCTTCTTTACTTTTCTGTTCACATTCTTCTACTATTTTTTTATAAAATTCCTACTTAGCTTTAAGTTCTGAATCTAACGCTTGTTGCCGCGTACTTTTCTACTCTTCAAAATAAGTATCTAAATCTTCTTTATTCTTTTGAATTGTTTCATTATAACTTTTTAGAGCTTTATCTACTTGTTCTTGAACTACATTTAAATGAGTTTCCGCGGCAGTAAGGTCTGCGTTTGTAGTTGCTAACTTCTTCGCGGCTTCAAATTCTTGATTTGTAAGTTCATTTACTTTTGTTTGGTGTAAAAATAATTCATTGTTATCTATTGTTTGCTTTTTATTTAATTTAACAAATAAAAAAATTATTACAATACAGAGTATTCCAATTATTCCGTATAACATTACATACCTATTCCTCCTTTCTTTATACTTTATTATATCAGAGTTTTAAGAAAAAGTCAAATATAAAAAAATAAAGAGCGAAGCAGTTATACTTCGCTCATATTTCATCTTTTATATAAAGGCCACAATAACAAGTTTTCCCAACTGGGGTGTTTTCTCTAAAATCTTTACACGGACATTTAAATTCAGACTTCCCATCACCCTTAATAACACAAGGGCAATAGCCGTGATGTAATTTTAGTCCTTCTAAAACTACTTCTTTTATTTCTATATCATCAGTAAAATGCTTTTTCATGATACCTTCTCCGCGTATTGATTGTTACTAGCTAATTTTACACCGAGTACTTTATCATAATGTGGTTCGTATCCAAGTAGAAAACGGCCCCATTTTACTATAATGTTATTAAATACATGTCTTAAAGTGTATTCAATTATATGACATTCACCAGCACCATAGCCAGTATAAATAATTATTGGAGCGCTACAATGTTTTTCATCCCGAATAAAATGTATAAGCTCGTTTAATTCTTTTGGGCTATCAAACGGCTCTAAGCCTTGAAAACAAAAACCTTTAGTTAATGGATTCTGTTCATACAGCTCCCAAATTCTTTCATAAGATATTTCAATATCTGGTTCGGTTGCCAAGCTGCTATTCTGACAGACTTGGCAGCCATTTAATTTATCACATTTAAAATCACATTTGGGAAATTCTAGCGTTAGAACTGGCTTTTTATAGTTAGTACAATCATAATCTATTATACCTTTAAGTTTCATTTATGTGCTCCCATTGACGCAGTTTAAATTCTGCTTTTCTTTCTTTTGACCAAGATTTGATTGGAGTATAAAAGCCGACAATTCTTGTATATTCAGTTGCAACGTCTCCACCGCAAATTGGGCATTTCTTGCCATAGAAAGCATGGTTCTGTGCACATGCTTGAATCTTAGTATTGAATGCAAAATAAGTTAATCCTTGGTCAGCAATATAATTTACCGCATCCCAAGCTTTTTCAAAAGAATCAAAAGGCGCGTCAATATTTAGGTGTGCAATAGAGCCACCGTTGCAATAGGAATCAAACAGAGAAGCAATACGAATACGTTCTACCATTGTTGTTTTTATACCAAGTGGAATAAATTGATTACCATATAGTGGTAAATCTTTTACAACTGTTTCAGGGAAGAAGAATTCATCCGCAAGTTGCATTTTTGCCGCGGCAGATTCGCCAGGGATTTGTTCACAGTTTATTTTATAATTTTTATCCGCAGCAAAGGCATCTTTTGTACGATGTAGAACCTCAAAAATACGTTTTCCAAAAGCATCGGCTTTTTCAGTATAAAACACATTACCAAGTTCATCGGTAGTGGTATAACCAAATGTTTTCATGGTTTCATAGATACCAATAATACCCACTGTATTATATAAATGTTCAAAATCAACAATACCATGAGTAAAATTAGGGAGTAAACCTTTTTCGACATTACGTTTAATTATATAACGAACAACGTCAAGAACTTTACAATCTAATTCCACTAAATCAACAAGAGCGTTTAAATAACCTTCTTCATCGCCAGGATGCTCAAGAGCTAGACGCGCGAGGTTTACAGTTGATACTTTTACTGAGCCTACTTTTAGCGCGGTGCCTCCTATGCTATTAAAATAACCAAGGTCTTCAATATTACTCTTTAAACGGCAACAATTGCTTAGAGAATTTACAGAGTCATCAATAAATAAATTAGAATCGCTCCAAATACGATTATGTTCTACTCCCCAGCGCGCGAACTCCTCATCGACAAATTTTCCATCTTTACGAAGAAGGCTAATAGTTAAAACTGGGAAAGTCATCATATTCTTTTGGCGTATATCCGCTACAACTTCCATAAAAACTTTTTGGAATTCTTGAATTTCTTTTAACGAATCAATCATAAAACTCCCATCAGGGAATTCGCTTCCGCCGAATAGTGCTTCAAGATACGGCATATCAAAAACAGAGCAATTAGTAAAAGCAGATTGCATACCATCTCTTACATAAGGCTGGTTTATTGCGTATACAAAACGTTGGATTTGCTGACGTGCATAATAATCAGGAGACTTAGTAGCATATCCATTTTCACAGTCTTTTTTCCAAAAATAATACATATAAGGAATAATATTTGGAAGTCCAACTGCGCCAGAACTTCTATTAGAGGCAAAACTAATAAATTCTTTTACAAAATCTACAAAAGTACTAAGATGCTTCGGAGGCTCAGCATTAAAATTATTTAAAAAGAATAGTCCGCGTTCAGCAACATCTTTTAAATCATAAGCAAAACAATAATGAATATAAGTAGAAGTATCTGCGTCATGCATATAAAGTGCTTTTGTCCATTCTTTTTCAAGCCAGTCATTTGCAACTTTAAAGCCATATTTTTTATTTAATTCATAATAAATTTTATTATAGGCAAGCAATTTACGATGCGGCTTTGGCATTTCATTCATCAAAGTGCGCATATCTTTATTGCCAACATTAGAATTACCATCAACAGATACATCTGCAACTGTATCTTTATCAATAAAGTTATCAATAAAATCAGTATAAGATAATTGTTTATCTCCGAAACCATTCAAATAAGCAAGTTCTTCACCATATTTTTCGCTCATACGGTTATAAGCAGTTGTAAAATTTTTATTTAGCCTAACTTTTATATCCATATTATCCCTACCTTATTGAGCATTGACCCAATTATTTATATCTGTAATATTTTCCATTATACTTCCATCTTCTAATTGAAGAACAGGGAGCCGCTGGATGCCTTTTTCTAATAATGCGTCAACATTCTTTTCATTCTGATAGGGAATACCCTTTTTTTCTAATTTCATTTTAATCATACGGCAGATGCCACAAGTGTCGCTTGTATATAATGTAATCATTCTATTACCTCCCCAGATCATTTTTCCCACAGTAAGGGCAAGTATGTCCGTCCGCAATAGTCCAATTATATTTTGTACTAAAATGTGGGCAGCGCATTTGGTTTTCTTTAATTGCCCGCTTTATATCTCGAATTGTATCTTTCTTCTCCATTGTCGCCAACGCAACACGAAGTTCATTATTTAGTCTTTCTTTTGTAGAAATAATTTCGTCAATATTCATACGCGCCAATAACCTCCTTTCTTTAATCCTTCAAAGGTTTGGTTGAATAAATCTTTTGCACTTGGATGAAATTTTAATAGAAGCATTTTCTCTTTTTCTTCTATTGTATCTTCATCTTTTTTGTGCTGTTTCTTTGGAATTTTCTTATCTATTGTATTATTATTTTTCCATCTTCCGCGTGCCCAATTTTCAATTACTAGTGAAAGATTTTCTATTGGATTGTTTATGCCAATCGATGGTTTTGCATATTTAATTTTTATTTCAATTCCTGCGCTCCAAAAAGAATACAGAAGATTAAGTTTGTAAATTAAATCTTTATAGTAATGATAGGAAGATGGAAAATCTCCGCCGAGAGTTATATATACATTAGAATTTGGTGTAATATCTGCGAGAAACAAAGTTTTATATTTTTTTAACATGTAATAAACTTCATTAAGTGGGATATTCGTATCAAGAATGATTTCACTAGTACGAGCAATTTTAGGTTGCCCGCGCAGATCAAAATATTGAGATATAGTTTTACAAACAATAGGGTGTATTCTAATTATTGATGACGGCTTGCGCGAGCTAATTTTTTCTATGATTTCCTTCCAGTTAGGATAGAAAAAATCTTTATCATATAAATAAACTCGTTTTTTCTGTGTTATTCTTGGAATAGGAAGTTGATTTTCGCCTGCGTACATTCGATAGTAAGTGTCGTCCAATGTATGACCAATCACATTTGTCTTAATTCCTTCTTGATATTTCTTTTTTAGGAAATCTTTATATATCGCGGGACGAGGTAAAGTAAAATCTATTATTTCGTTTTCAAAAGGCTTGTAAACTCCTTTTGTAAAAGCAGTCCCGCCATATATTATATTATCCGCTCGTAAAAATGCCGCGGGCACCTGCGGTATTTCATTTGCTTCACTAAAGAAGTAAATTTTTTCATATCCACTTAATTCTGTTTCATCTAATTCTACTAATCGGCAGAAGATATTTTCTTCTGACCGATAGTAGGTAGCTAATTTCATAATTTCAAGATTTGGAATAAGGGTTTTTGTGCTATTAGAGGTCTGTAAATCAAAATCTACCAAACCCACCATGATTTATTCAACCTCCATTCTTTCTTGTTGATATTCAAGATGTCCATCAGATGTATCAATAATTTTCATAATAATTGGATACATTGAAGATTTAGTTTTTTTCGGGATAAAATCAGAACCTCTACGGATTCCTTGAATACGAAGTAAAGTCCCTCTTTTTAGCCAACTTGATTCAACGACGTGTTTTTTACCATCCTCACCTTTTATAGAAATCTGTTTATCATAAATAGCGAATTGGTTTTTATAAATTCTTACCAATACAACACCAGTTGGCGTTAATAATGTTGCTGTATTTCTTATTTTGTCCTTATCAATTACAGTTCCAATAATAGTATGAATTTTATAAACTTTTATTTCTTGCCCGTTATTCGTTGTAAATGAATAATCGATTTCAGGCTCTTCCGGTAACGTTGAAAAATCGTCAAAATTTTTCTGAAAAGATGCTAATTCATGTTCATGATAATAAAAATTTATACTTTCCATTTCCCACGTTGAGATATTTCCTTTTGCATATTTTTCTTTGACTTCGTTATATAAAGCGCTATTAAGTTTTTTAAGCGTCTCGTCTTTATGCTCTTTTAAATAAGCGCGCATAGGCTCCATGGCTTTTTTATATGCATTATCCCAAACACGCTGTAAAATTTTTGTTCCATCAGTTGTGAAATCTAGTTCAAAATATTTATCAATAAAACTAATTGCAGCATCATTTAATTTGTAATATACGTCATCTTTACAAGTTTTTAAGAATTTATTAAATAAGAATAACTTACCGTAAAACGCCATATCATCTGGAATTAATTCTTTATTGATAAGCATCTGCATGTTTTGTAAAGTCAATCTTTCTTTTTTATCCGCGATAGATTCAAGATATTTTTTCATTATATCTTCTCGCTGAATTCCTTCAACTTCATCAAAAGCTCCGGCTTTTATTAAGTTTAAAGTTTGTAATTTATTTGTTTTATTTTTTTCAAGGAAGTCTTGTAATGAAGAGTAAGGTCTCCGCGCGATAATTTGATGAATTATGCTATTTGAAATTCTTGTTATGCCGCGCAATCCATAAATAATTGAATTATTTTTTACATCTGGAGAAAAGGTAAAGGCAGAAGAATTTACGTTTGGAGGAACAATTTTAATTCCTCTTTTTTGAAAATTACCAATCGCGGTTGCAACTTTACCGTAATCAGTATTTTTTTCTTTCTTCTTCTTCTTTTCTACTAAATCTTCTTCATCGTTATCTTCATCGTCCTCGTCTATTTCATCTTCGTTTATCATTTCATTTTCATCAATATCATCCTTAAATTCGTCTCCACCACTATTCGTGATAAGACAGGCGCAGTTCCAATAAATGATTGGATAATAAGTAGCAAGAACAAGAATTTGAATTGCGATAAAACTATAAGCTAATGCGTGAGGCTCTGCAAAAGCATATGACATTTGTGGTTCTATCGCGCTATGCCAAACATATTCTCCAAGTTCTCTTCTCGGGCATTGAGATATAAATTTTTCTTTTAGCTCTGGAATTTTATCAAGCTGTTTTTTTGCGCAGATTTTTCTCGCCGCATTACTTTCTTTTAAACTAAAATGAGCAAGTCTCGGTTCCATACAAAGCAGCATTAATTTTTCTTGAGTAGTCGGAACTCCAGACACAGGAAGATAATATGGTTCAAGAATTTTTATTTCTTCATCAGTTATTTTCCATTGATGACATTCTTTATACCATAAATTAATATTGTTTTTAAATCTTACATATTTTTCGATCGGGCGTTCTTCGCCTTTTTCTCCTGTCAAACGGGTTAATGCATTTGCCATCATCATTTGTAAAGGATTCCTTGGAAGGATAGATTTAATTGCTTGTCCTCCTACTGGGCTATCGAATTGAAACAAATCGACAACTTCACCAGAGGCTAAAGTATCCCAAATTTTATCATCTTCAAGATTAATAACATCTGGATGAAGATATTTATTATAAACTTCTCTTAAAGAACCGCATTCAGAAAAGTATCCATCTTTTTGTAATAATGTTATCGCATTAATTAATTTATCGCAAATTTCTGTGACTAAGAAATCAAATTTTGTATCCGGTTATTCCATTGTTTCCAATGGCCCTGACTATCTCTTACTCTCAATAGAGAGAACACCATTTCGAGTTATGTATCAATAATAACCCTACTTCCCTTAACGGGAATAGTCGATACACGCGTACTATTAAACATTTTTCCAAGTTTTATTGTTTATAATATCACGTATTGAAGTCTTAGTGACTTGGGGATACAATACGTATATTTCTGAGTTTGACACGCCGTC
>Ga0256405_10002146_pt1 | contig 47599 bp, 38 predicted proteins | sample RumenRJG_02DNA_FD_189096 | JGI IMG/M metagenome (GOLD analysis project Ga0256405, IMG submission 189096) | Bovine rumen microbial communities from Lethbridge, Alberta, Canada - RJG_02 | ecosystem: Host-associated > Mammals > Digestive system > Stomach > Rumen | place: Canada: Alberta... | reverse complement strand
TTGAAGACCGGTTCGAAGAAGATGTCCCCGCCCACCAGCGGCATCCAGTCCGGCCACCGCCACAGGGGGAAATAGAACATGTCCACCACCTTCCCGAACAGGAAAGGCGCATAACTTCCGCCGAGCACCGCCACGGTATCGGGCGTGGAAACGGAAAAGATCATCCCGTAGAACAGGCTGTCGATGATGTTGCCGAATGCGCCGGCTGTGATCAGGGTCAGTCCGACCAGTACGCCCGCCGGAACTTTCGGCAGGTCCGAACGGGACCCGTCGCCGGGACCGTACAGGGAAGTCCCCTTGCGGACCAGTTTCGTGATCCACCAGCAGAGGACGCCGCAAAGGACGATCCGGAACAGCGAGAGGCAGAGTTTGCCGACCGCGCCGCCGAATTTCATGCCGAAGGCCATCCCCTCATTCTCGATGAACAGGATCTGAAACCAGTTCCCGAAAACGCTGAAATGTTCCCCAATAGACATGTTCGTCTTGACCAGGTACTTGATGACCTGGTCAATGACGACCAAAACAATTCCCAGTATCAGCAGGCGTTTGCCTTTCGATATTTTCATTTATGTATACGCTATCGCGGCCCGCGCTCCTAGTGCTTGCCGCTTTTTTCCAGGATGGCCTTGCCCTCCACCGTCGTGGTGGCATGCGGAACGAGACGGAGCCGCTCCTTCGGGATCAGCTTGCCGGTCACGCGGCAGATGCCATACGTCTTGTTTTCAATACGGATCAGCGCATTTTCCAGGTTCTGGATGAACTTGTACTGACGCTGGGCCAGCTGGCTGGCCTCCTCCTTGGATAATTGCATCGCACCGTCATCTTCAACGGTCTTGAAAGACGGAGTAGTGTCCTCGATGTCGTTCGTGCCGTTGTGCATGACGATCTTCCGCAAGGTGTCATACTCCTTGCGGGCCTTGTCTAGCATTTCATTGATGATCAGCCGGAATTCCTCCAGCTCCTCATCGCTGTAACGCGTCTTGTTGTTGAGTTCTTCTGCCATAATATCTTTCACGATTAATTAGATGTTTTTCGTTATGCGGATCCGGATCGTCCCTTCATTCCATTCGACCTCGGCCGCTTCCTCCGGTGCCGGATCGGCACTGACGGAATCGATCTCGGACAATGTCTGGGACGTCACGTAATCATAATAATCATCAACAGCCTCCGAAATTTCGAAGAAATCGTTGCCGGTGGCGAAGATTTCTACGAGGACCCGGTCGGTCACTTCAAAGCCGCTGTCCTTGCGGACATTCTGGATGCGGTTGATCAACTCGCGTGCCACGCCTTCGCGCTTGAGTTCTTCGGTCACGGCGATATCCAGGGCGAGGGTCAACTGGCCTTCCGTCGCGACGAGCCAGCCCGGCATGTCCTCGGAAGAGATCTGGTAGTCGCCCGGCTGGAGGGTCACGTCACCGCCCGGCAGGGAGAGAACGTATGCCGCACCGGCCGTCTCAGCGTCCTGGATGGCGGAAATGGCCTGCTGGTCCAACGTACCGAACGCGGCGGCGATCTCCTTCATCTGCTTGCCGTAGGCTTTGCCGAGGGTCTTGAAATTCGGCTTGATCTTCTTGGTGATCAGTCCGGCGGTATCCGTGATGAACTCCGCCTCCTTGACGTTGACTTCGTTCAGGATCAGATCCTTGACGCCTTCCAACTGGGTGCGGACCTTCTCGGAGATAACCGGGATGAGGATCTTGGCCAGCGGCTGACGCACATTGAGCTTGCTCTTCTTGCGCAGGGCCAGGACCATGGACGTTGCCTTCTGGGCGAGGGCCATGCGCTCTTCGAGGTCCTTGTCCACCAGGGCGGCCGCCGGTTCGGGCATGAGCTCGAAATGGACGGATTCGGAGCCCGGAACGAGGTCGAGCCAGAGCTGGTCCATGTAGAACGGGGCGATCGGAGCGGCCAGGACGGCCACGTCCTTCAGCACTTCGTACAGGGTCTGGTAGGCTGCCTGCTTGTCAGCACCCTTCTCGCCGCCCCAGAAACGCTTGCGGTTGAGACGGACATACCAGTTGCTGAGGTGGTCGCAGACGAATTCCTGGATCAGGCGGCCGGCCAGCGTCAGGTCATAATCTTCGTACGCGGCACGCACCTGGCCGATCAGGGTATTGAGCAGGGAGATGATCCAGCGGTCGATCTCCGGACGTTCGGCATAAGGAACCTGCGGCGCCGCCGGATCGAAGCCGTCGACGTTGGCATACAGGGCGAAGAAGGAGTAGGTGTTGTACAGGGTGCCGAAGAATTTGCGGCGCACCTCGTCGACACCGTCCTCGTCGAATTTCAGGTTGTCCCAAGGCTGGGCGTTGGTAAGCATGTACCAGCGGAGGGCATCGGCGCCGTACTTGTCGAGGGCATAGAACGGATCCACGGCATTGCCGAGGCGCTTGGACATCTTGTTGCCGTTCTTGTCGAGGACGAGACCGTTGGAGATGACGCGCTTGAACGCCGGCGTGCCGCTGACCATGGTATGGATGGCGTGCAGGGTGTAGAACCAGCCGCGGGTCTGGTCGACGCCTTCGGCGATGAAGTCGGCCGTACAGCCGAATGCCGGGCTGCCGAGGTTGCGCAGGCCTTCCTGGGCATACGGCATGGCGCCGGAATCGAACCAGACGTCGATCAGGTCGCTCTCGCGGACCATCTTCTTGCCGGAGTCGGACACCAGGAAGATGTTGTCGACATACGGGCGGTGCAGGTCGATCTTATCGTAGTTTTCCAGGCTCATGTCAGCCGGGTCGAAGCCTTTCTCCTTCAGCGGGTTGGACGGCATGATACCGGCCGCGACGGCCTTTTCGATCTCGGCATAGAGTTCCGCGACGGTCCCGATGCACTTTTCTTCCTTCGCATCTTCGGTCCGCCAGATCGGGAGCGGCGTGCCCCAGTAGCGGCTACGGCTGAGGTTCCAGTCCTGGATGTTCTCCAGCCACTGGCCGAAACGACCGGTACCGGTGCTGGCCGGCTTCCAGGTGATCTGCTTGTTGAGCGCGACCATCTCGTCCTTGACGGCGGAAGCCTTGATGAACCAGGAGTCCAGCGGATAATACAGCACGGGGAGGTCGGTCCGCCAGCTGTGCGGATAGCTGTGGACATGTTTCTGCATCTTGAAGAGGCGGCCGTCCGCCTTCATCATGAGGCAGAGGTCGACATCCAGCGAAGTCTCTTCCTCGCGGCCTTCGAAATATTTCACGAAACCGGACTTGACATAGCGTCCGGAGAATTCCTTGTAAGAAGGATCGACCGATGTCTGCGCATAGGCGGGCTGCATGTCCTCGATCCGGAAGAAACGGCCCTGACGGTCGACCTGGGCCTGTGGATTGCCGTCCTTGTCGAGCGGCATGATCCCGACGACGCCGGCCGCCGCGGCGACCCGCTTGTCATCCGCACCGAAGGTCGGTGCGATGTGGACGATACCGGTACCGTCCTCGGTCGTGACGTAATCGCCCGGGATGACGCGGAAGGCGTCGCCGTCGGGACGGAACCACGGAATCAGCTGGTGGTAGCGGATACCCAGGAGTTCGGAGCCCTTGAAGGTCCCTTCGAGCACCCGGTACGGCACGAGCTTGTCGCCCGGCTTGTAATCCTCGAACTTGCATTCGGCGGCCTTCGGGTTGAACAGGGAGCCGACCAGCGCCTGCGCACAGACATAGACGGCCTCGGCACCGGTATACGGGTTGAAGGAACGGACGCGGACATAGTCGATGTCGGGACCGACACAAAGGCCGGTGTTGGACGGAAGGGTCCATGGCGTGGTCGTCCAGGCCAGGATGTAGACCGGGAGGGTCTCCGTTCCGTAAAGGATCTGGGATTTCTCGTCCTTGATGACCTCGAACTGGACCGTCGCCGTCGTATCGGTCACGTCCTTGTAGCAGCCCGGCTGGTTGAGTTCGTGGGAACTCAGGCCGGTACCGTCGGTCGGGGAATAAGGCTGGATGGTATATCCCTTGTACAGGAGTCCCTTGTCATAAATCTTGCGGAGCAGATACCACAGGGTCTCGATGTACCGGTTGTCGTAGGTGATGTACGGATCGTTCATGTCGACCCAGTAGCCGATGCGTTCGGTCATGCCGACCCATTCGGCGGTATACTTCATGACTTCCTTGCGGCAGGTATCATTGTACTCGGCGACGGAAATCTTCGTGCCGATGTCCGCCTTGGTGATCCCGAGTTTCTTCTCGACGCCCAGTTCGACCGGGAGTCCGTGGGTATCCCAGCCGGCGCGGCGCGCCACCTTGTACCCGGTCTGGGTCTTGTAGCGGCAGATCGCGTCCTTGATGGAACGGGCCATGACATGGTGGATGCCGGGCATGCCGTTGGCGGACGGCGGGCCCTCGAAGAATATGAATTCCGGTGCCCCCTCCCTGATTTCGAGCGACTTCTCGAAAGCATGCATCTTCTTCCAACGGTCCAGCACATCCGCGCCGACCTGCACCAGGTTCAATCCTTTGTACTCCTTGAACATATTTGTCACTTTTTTAGTTATCTTTGCACCGGCAATGCGGCCACAGGCCGCACGCACCAAATATCTTACAAAGATACACATTTACTTTGAATTATTCAAAGGACGCATGAATGCACTTGACATCATCCTGCTGATCTGCCTGGTCCCCGCCGTCGTGCAGGGGTTTGCGAAAGGATTCATCCACCAGCTGGTCTCGCTGGTCTCGGTCATCGCCGGGGCCTGGCTGTCCTTCCGCTTCTCCGGCCTGGTCTGCACCTGGCTGGAGCCGTACCTGGAAGTCTCCCCCGCCGTACTCCAGGCCATCGCATTCTTCCTGATCATGCTGGTTGTCATGGCCGCCCTGGCCCTGGTCGGGAAGGCGGTCCGTTCCATCCTGAAATTCGCCATGCTCGGCTGGCTCGACAAATTGCTCGGCATGGCCTTCGCCCTGCTCAAAGCCGGACTGGCCATCGGGATCGCCGTCATCCTTTTCAACACCCTCAACACGAAACTGGAACTCGTCAAGCCCGAGGCCCTCGACCAGAGCGTCCTGTACGGCCCCGTCAAGGACATCGCCTACGCCGTCTTCCCTTATTTCAAGGAATTGCTCGTCAAATAACTATGGAAAGATTCATCCTCATCGAGACATCGACCTCCCTATGCTCCACCGCCCTGGTGGAAGACGGACAGGTTGTCTCCGTCCGCTCCTGCGAGAAAGACCACGCCGCCCATACCGCTCCCTTCGTCAAGGAAATGCTGGAAGAACGCGGCTTGCAGACAAGCGACTGCAGCGCGGTCGGCGTCAGCATGGGGCCGGGGTCCTTTACGGGCCTGCGGGTCGGCGTCAGCACCGCCAAGGGGCTTTGTTTCGGAGCCGGTCTTCCGCTCATCGCCGTCGGTTCCCTCGACACCCTTGTCTGGCAGGCCATCGACCAGGGACTCCTCCCGGAAGGCTGCACGGCGGTCGTTCCGATGATCGACGCCCGGCGGATGGAAGTCTATACGGCCGTCTTTTCTCCGGACGGGCAGCGGCGCACGGAGATTGAGCCGAAGATCGTCGAAGCCGGCGCCTATGACGAGCTGCTTGCCGGCGGTCCCGTCCTTTTCATCGGCGACGGCGCCGAAAAATGCAGCGAAGTCCTCGCCCACCCGAACGCGCATTTCATCGGATGCCGTCCGGAGGCGGCCTCCATGCTGCACCCGGCCCAGCAGGCCTGGCGGGAAAAGCGTTTCGAGGATGTCGCCTACTTCGAGCCCTTCTACCTCAAGGACTTCGTCGCCACCGTCAGCCGCAAGAAACTCTTCTGATCCCCCTGAAAATCCTTCAAAAGAATAGCCCGGAACCTGCTGGTCCCGGGCTCGTTTCTATGACAATCTCCCTACTCTTTCTTCCGGATTTCCCCTTTCCAAAGGATTTTCCAGAGATAGAAGCCGAATGCCAGCAAAGCCGCTGTGAAGAAAAGACCATCGATGATGGCTTCTTTCCCGAAAAATAACCGGACAAGCACATTGAACAAGATCACAAACGCTGTCACAAAGAGTTGTTGCGGCTCATATCGTGGGACGATCTTCCCTCTCCAAAGCGCAGCGAAGCGGATGACGAAGATGACAAACAGGATGAATCGGCCCAGCCCCAGAATATCGGACACGGCTTCCGGAAGCGGACAAAGACGCAGCAGGATATCAAGGAACACGCCCCACTCTACAATATGGAGCTGCCAAACATCGAGACAAACCTGCTTTTCCCGTTCCTTGCGATCCGCTTCCGATAATTTCATGACCTACCAGGATGATTGTATGCAAGATATTGAATTATCTATTGAAATGCAACTAAATCGATCCGTTTTCCTTCAGCATGACCACAGACTGGTACAGGAGGTAAAAAGACATCGCTGCAAGCAAAGCGGCGAGAAGCAAGAATATGGGAGAAGTTTCCAATGCGACGATACAGAATGCGGCCAAAGCCGTATAGAGCGGGCTTTTCCACTGCGTTTCCTCAAAGGGTTGGATCTTTCCCTTATTCAGTCTAGAAACCCGGACAAGCAGGGCGATAACGACCAACGCCAGCATGATTGCCGACACGGATGCCATCCAAGTCGGTTCCGTCAGTGAGAACAACCGCTTGCACGGAATCATGAAGCATCCCCAAATAACCAGATGGACCGTTACCTGATCTCTCAAAACAATACGATCAGTTTCCATAACAAATTATATCATTCGTATTAATATGTGTTCGAATGTGAAGATAGTAGATGATCCTTAATAACGAATGTTTTCCTATCTTACAGGGCCTATCATGGCATAATTAGTAATTATTTTATAATCAATTAGTTAAGGTGATGATCATTCGGACTGTAAGGGTCCGCGGCTTACACAAAATCATAATTAACTGATCTGTAATAGATTACGATTATCCGAGATCCATTGTTGTAAGAGAGTTTTTCTCCATTTGGAGGCAAAAGTCAAGTTCACCGACCGATACTTCTCACTTTTTATTCTTATCTTCGTATGGATGAATTCCGTTAAGATAACCGCGTATGACTCTGCCGATGATGTGGCCAGCTTTCCTGAACGAGACGAACGGGTACATTTTGGTCCTGTTCGTTTTCTCCGTCCTGTTCATTTATCTTGTCATGTCTTTTTATCATCGTCTGGACAGGAAGAAGGAAGAGGAACTGCAACGTATGCAGGAACTGGCGAACAGTGTGCGCGAGCGGATGCGGGCCAAAGATGGAGAAATCGAGGCGTTGAAAGACGAGTTCGCCGCCGCCTATAAGACGCAATTCGAGACAATCGGGACCCTGATTGAACAGGCCATGGGGCCGAAAAGCGAACAACGGAAGCAGGAAGGTCTCCTCGCAGCGGCACAGCAGGCAGTCGGTAAGTTCACCGACCCGGCAAAACAAAGGGAGCGTGAGGAGAGGATCGACCGAAGGGCCGAAGGGGTCATGACCCACCTGAGGGAAGATTTCCCGAATTTCAAGGAGCAGGATTTCCAGTTGCTGAGTTTCGTCATCATCGGTTTCGACGCAACCCTAATTTCCATCATCCTCGACATCAACCCCGGAACCTTCTATACCCGTAAATCACGCCTGCGCGACCGGATTTACACTTCCGGCTCCGCACACATCGAGCAATACCGCCGCTGGATCGGTTGATCCGCCCCGCAGGCGACGGTGGGTCCTTATAAAAAAGCGATGCCCGAAATACTGTGTTTCGGGCATCGCGGATATCTTTGGATTGCAATCTTAGCGGAGATGGGCGGCGAGGAAGGAGCGGAGGGTCGCTTCGTTGCGGACACCGGTGCTGGAGACAAGGTCGCCGTCGACCAGGAAGAAGAGGGACGGGATGCTCTGCACATTGTAGGTGGTGACGACCGGCGAGGCGGAGCCGCGGCCGTCGCAGACATTGATCCAGTCCAGTTCCTGGTTGCGGACCGTCGTGGCCCACTTGGCCTTGTCGGTATCCAGGGAGACGGCATAGATCTCGAAACCCTTGTCCTTGTAGTCGGCGTAGACCGGCTTGACGACATCCAGGTTGAACATCTTCTGCTCCGCAATCTCGGAGGCCCAGAAATAGACCATGACGACTTTTCCTTCAACCTCGCTGAGTTTCACGATATTGCCCTTGACATCCGGCATGGCGATGTCGATATAGTTGACTTCGGCAGCGTTGCGGAGCCGGTTGTCCATCTCGAGATAAGAGGTGCGGCGAGCGGCTTCCTGTTCCAGCGCCTTGACATAGCGGGATTCCGGATAAACGGTCTTGAGGCTGTCGCTGATGTTGCGGAAATGGATGGCGTCGGTCGTCTGGCCGAAGACCGGCAGGGTCCCGCCGATGGACTCATAGAGCACCGGAACCACGGTCAGGGACTTGGAATTCTCAAGGACATACTTGACGCGGTCGCGGTAATAGGCGATATACTGGCGGGAAAGGTCCGCCCGGAGCACTGCCGCTTCCGGAGAAGAAGCGTCCATGTCGGCCAGCTGGGCCTGCGTAGCGGCGAACTTGTTGCCGAATTCCGCCTGGGTCCGCTCGACTTCCGCCAGGCGGTCGCACTCAGGCGAACCGGTCACGGAGTAGTTACCGAGGGTATCGGAGGTCACCTTGACCTTGTCGTCTTTCTGCAGAAGCAGGGAGGCAATGCGCTTCGCGCCGTGGAAAAGATAGATGAACTCGGGCTGGCCCTCCTTCATCTCCAGTTTGTAGGTATAGCGGCCCTGCGCATCGGTCTTGACGGTGTCAAGGACCTGGTAGCGGTTGACATCGAGCAGGGAGACGATGACATCGGAATCCGGCGCATCGGTGACGACACCTTCGATGACGGCCTTGCTGCCGCAGGAAGTAAGCAGTGCCGCAGCCAACGCGGCGCAGAGCAGTCTACAGTTTCTCATATTCTGCAAGGATTGAATCGGCGATGGTCTTCATTTCTTCCGCTTCGAGACTGAGGTGCTGCTTGCGGAAATCCAGGTCTCCCTCGGTCTGGAGCGGGACAAGGTGGATGTGGGTATGCGGGACCTCCATGCCCAGGACGGCGACACCGACCCGCTTGCAAGGAACGGCGGCTTTCAGGGCGACGGCGACCTTGCGGGCAAAGGCCCACAGGCCGGCATAGGTCGGCTCATCCAGGTGGAAGATATAATCGTCTTCGACATGCTTCGGGATGACGAGGGTATGGCCTTTGGCCAGCGGACTGATATCCAGGAAGGCGTAGTAATCCTCGTTTTCGGCGACTTTCCAGGAAGGGATTTCGCCGGCGGCGATGCGGGAGAAAATCGTGGCCATGGCTTACAGGGAAATAGCAAGAATCTTGAGTTTCAGGATGCCCTGCGGTACCTTCGCGTCAACGGTTTCACCGACTTTGTGGCCCATGAGGGCTTTGGCGATCGGGGTCGTGGCAGCCAGTTTGCCGTGGGTGAAGTCGGCTTCGGTCTCGCCGACGATGGTGTATTCCATGGTCATCTTGTTGGCCAGGTTCTGGAACTTGACGCGGGTCAGCATCTGGACCGTGTCGGTATTGACCTGGGACTCGTCGATGACCTTCGCGTTGGCGACCATGTCCTTGAGCTTGGCGATCTTGATCTCCAGCAAGGCCTGGGCGTCGCGGGCGGCGTCATATTCGGCATTCTCGCTGAGGTCGCCTTTCTCGCGGGCTTCCGCGATGGCGGCGGAAATGACTGGGCGCCGGGCCAGCGCATCCGCCAGATCCTTCTTGAGTTTGTCAAGACCCTCTTGGGTCATATAATGGATATCTGCCATTTGGTTAACAGTTTTGATCAAACATAATTAAAAAGGAGTCCTGCCCGATTGACAGAACCCTTTTTCGCTTGCAAATATAAACATTTTTTCGGGATTCACGGCCGAAAAAACGAAAAACCCTCATTCATCGAACTTGGGCTTGAGGATTTCCGCATAGATGATCATCTTTTCCGGGTCGATCTCCAACGGTTCGGCTTCGGGCTCGGAGACGACCGGGCCGGACGGATGCGGCAGCACGCACTCCCCCTCGGAAGCAGGGACGGAATCCAGGGCCCGCCGGGAGGCCGGCTCGGACAGACGGGCCTCGGAAGGAAGCGGTTTGGAGACCGATCGACGCACGGCAGGCTGGAACGGTTCGGCAGCGTCCGTCGCCGAAGGACGCGGTGCCTGTTTCGCCGCTTTCTTCAGCCGCTTCTCGATCATCGCCGGCACGACGGCCATGGCGATGATGAAAACGGTCCATATGATTCCGACGGGATCCATGTTCCAAAGATAAGCAATCCGGAGGAAAATACCAATACTCAGGACCGGACCGCTTCCCGGTATTCGGCGGCAGTCATGCCCATCTCTTTCTTGAAATAGCGCTGGAACACGCTCAGGGATGTAAACCCGGCCGCCTCGCTGACGGCGGCGATCTTCAGGTAGGGATTCTCTTTCAGCAGGTTGCAGGCATACAGCAGGCGCTTGCGGTTGAGATAATCCGAGAAACTTTCGCTGTCCGGCAGATTCCGGAACAGGGTTTCCAGACGGGACTGGGGCACCGCGAGCCGCTGGGAAAGGGTTTTCAGGTTCAGGTCGCTCTGCAGGTACAGCTGTTCGGTCTCCATCATGGCGTCCAGCCGGCCGGCCAGTTCCGCATCGGAGATCCGGACGGCCGTCCGCTTCCGTTCTTCCTGCTCGACGGCCTCGTCCTTGAGGCGCGCGACTTCCTGGCGGTAGGCATCCATCTGTTCCAGGTTCCGGACCAGCTGGCGGTTCTTCCCGGACAGTTCCCGGGAGTACTTGATCACCATGAACAGCAGGATGCAGACGACCAGCAGGGCCAGGATGGCGGCGAGGGCGATCATCAGGTTGCGACGGGCCTCGGCATCTTTCCAGGCGACCGCTTCTTCCTGCTGGCGGAGGTGGTACAGGCTGATGTAGCGCGTCGCCTGCGAGAGCGGATCATCTTCCAGGGAATCCGCGGCGGAGAGGAAATCCGCCTGGGCGACCGTCAGGCTGTCCGCCTGGCCGGTCAGGGCAAGCAGCCGGGCCAGTTCCGTACTGGTCCGGGAATATTGCTGGTCCAGGTAGGAAGGGTCTCCCCCGGACGCATACAGGCGGGTCAGCAGGTCCAGGCGGAGCATGCTCGCATCGATGGCTTCGTCATACCGGCCGAGGCTGGAATAAGCATCGACCAGATACCCGTAGCAGACGGAAAGGATGTCTTTGGGATTGCGGACGCCGGCTTGCGGCTGGACCCGCAGCCAGGCGACGACTTCCTGCATCGTCGCCAGTCCTTCCGCTGGATTGTCAGTCCGTGTCTGGACATATCCCCGGTCGAAACGGAAGACCTGTTCCATGAGCCGGTCGCCGCTTTCGCGGGCCATGCGCTCACCTTGGTCGATGGAGCGGAGTGCAGCGGGGTACATTTCCTCCGCCGAAGAGGCACGCTCAAGCAGGAGAATCCAGTTCAAGGTTCCCCATTTGTCTCCGCCCGCCGCCTCCGGACTGCTCGGAACGCTCCGGCAGGACAAGGCCAGAAACAGGCAGGACAAAACCGCCGCTACAGACAGGGTCACATTTTTCATCACGGAACAAAGTTAGCAAAAAAAGCACGGCCAGACGCACGTCAGACATACTTTTTGCCCGATTTGACGCAAAAATTAAAAAATGACCGAACAAGTCGACGGGCGGATTCGGCGGACATCGATTTTTTAATTACATTTATCAAAACCTCAACAAACGAAAAACTGTTACCAATGCGCCGCCAAAAATTCACAATTTCTTTCTAAAAAACGTTTAAAAGATTAATTTGTCAGTTTTTAGGGGAATAATTATTCATTTTGAAATCTAGTTTTTTCTTCCCAACATTGCATCCCGCGCGAAATAAAAATAAAGTTGAATCAAATATCTTAACCAATCCTAAAAATCAACCCAACATGCCAATCAGCAAAAGATTCTGTTCCGTACAGTCCCTGCTGGCTGTCCTTCTCCTCCTCTGGAGCGGCATCGTGTCCGCCCAGTCGATGAAGACCGTCACCGGTACTGTCCTCGAAGAAGACGGTCAGCCGGCGCTCGGCGTCACCGTCATGATCAAGGGAACGACCATCGGCATGGTCACCGACCACAACGGTACCTTCTCCCTCCGCGTCCCTGACAAGCAAGGCCAGATCCTGGTCTTCTCCTGCATCGGCAAAGTCACCCAGGAGCATCCGCTCAACCGCGACAACTACCGCATCACCCTGCTGGATGACAGCGAAGAATTGATCGGAGCCGTCGTCAACACCGGTTACCAGAAACTGGACCGCCGCATGTCCGCCTCCGCCATCTCCTCGATTGCGGGCGAAGATGTCCTCCAGAACAACGCCATCTCCGTCGACAACATGCTCCAGGGCAAGATTCCGGGCCTCATGGTCCTCGGTTCCTCTTCGACCCCGGGTGCTGCCACGAAGATCCGTATCCGCGGTACCTCCACCATCTCCGGTAACCGTGAGCCGCTGTGGGTCGTCGACGGTGTCATCCTCGATGATCCGGTCAGCCTCTCCACCGAGGAACTCAACGACCTGGACAACGTCAACCTGATCGGCAACGCCATCTCCGGCCTCAACCCGATTGACATCGAATCCATCGACGTCCTGAAGGATGCGTCCGCAACCGCCATCTACGGTGTCCGCGCCGCCAACGGCGTCATCGTGGTTACGACCAAGAAGGGCCGCACCGGCACCCCGAGGGTCAACTACGCCGGTTCCGTGACCGTCACCGAACGCCCGGGCTACAACCGCCTGCAGCGGATGAATTCCCAGGAAAGGGTCGACGTCTCCCGTGAAATCGAACAGAAGGGTCTCACCTATCGCTTCGTCCCGGCCCGCGTCGGTTACGAAGGCCTGCTGTATGACCTCTATGACAAGAACATCGACTACGATACCTTCCGCGAGAAGGTCGCCGACATGGAAGTCCTCAACACAGACTGGTTCGACGCCATCTACCGCACCTCCGTCTCCCAGCGCCACAACGTCTCCATTTCCGGCGGCACCAACACCCTGAACTATTATGTCTCCGGTTCCTTCAACAAGGAAAACGCGAACGTCAAGGGCACCGGCGTCACTTCTTATAATGTCATGGCCAAGACCCAGGCCCGCTTCCGTGACAACCTGATCGGAACCTTCCAGGTCCGCGCCAATACCTCCGCGAAGGATTACCTGCACAGCAGCATCTCCCCGTACGGCTACGCCTACAACACCTCCCGCGCGATTCCGCTCTACAACGAGGACGGCAGCCTGGCTTTCTACAACAAGTCCATGGGTAACCAGAACCCGCTGACTTACAATGTCCTCCACGAGATCGCCCACTCCGGCCAGACCATCAACAACGACGGCGCCAACTTCAACGCGAACCTCGAATGGACCGTCATCACGGGTCTCCGCCTGACCGGCACCCTCGCGATGAACATCGCCAACACCACCCAGAAGAGCTGGTTCGACGAGCAGACCTATGCCGCCGCTTCCATGCGTATGCTGCCACTCGGCGTCGAATTCCCGACGGATGATCCGACGGAACCGTTCCGCGCCTCCCAGTGCCGGCTTCCTTACGGCGGCGAACTCCGCTCCGCGGACAGCCGCAACTTCGGTTACACCGCCCGTTTCCAGACCGACTACAACAAGCTCTTCAACGGCCGCCACAACATGACCCTGGCCGCCGGTACCGAAGCGCGCTCGACCCGCTATACCGGTATCAGCACCGTCCAGTGGGGTTACCTCCCGGACCGCGGTGAGAAATTCGTCCAGATCAACCCGGCCGAATGGCCTGCTTACGGCCAGATGGTCCTCGAGAGCCCGGACGTCGTCACCAACCGCCTGTCCAACTACCTGTCCTTCTACGCCATCGCATCCTACGCCTACCGTTCCCGGTATATCATCAATGCGAATGTGCGCGCCGACGGTTCCAACAAGTTCGGCCAGGACAAGAGCACCCGCTTCCTCCCGATCTGGTCCGTTTCCGCCCGCTGGAACATCATGAACGAGCCTTTCTTCAAGGATGTCATGTGGATGAACGAACTGGCACTCCGTACCTCCTACGGTATCCAGGGGAACGTCTCCGATGACCAGACCCCGAACATGATCATCAAGATGGGCGGCCTGGACCCGTTCTCCGGCGACTACATCAGCACCATCTCCAAGCTCCCGAACCGTTTCCTGAAATGGGAGAAGACCAACTCGTTCGACGTCGCCCTCGACTTCTCCTTCCTGGACAACCGTCTCGGCGGTACCGTCGAATACTACTACAAGACCGGTCATGACCAGATCGTCTCCACACCGGTCTCCCCGACCACCGGCAGCTCGACGATGAGCCTCAACGTCGGCGACATCATGAACAAGGGTTACGAGTTCATCCTCAACGCCGTTCCGGTCCGCACCAAGGACTTCCGCTGGTCCGTGTCCCTGAACTCCGCCCGGAACATCAACCGCGTCACGCGCGGCGGTGCCCAGAACGGATATACCTGGGAAGACTATGTCAACGGCCGCGCCGTCCTCAAGGGCTACGCCCTGAACTCCTTCTTCGCCTATAAGTACGCCGGCCTGAACGAGCAGGGTCTCCCGACCTTCAAGGATACGGAAGAAGGCGAAGATACCACCTTCGAGCAGATGATGGACCAGGTCTTCGACCTTGCCGGCAACCGTGTCCCGCTGATGCAGGGCGGTTTCAGCAGCAACTTCTCCTGGAAGGGCCTGACCCTCGGCCTGTTCTTCTCCTACCAGCTCGGTGCGAAGGGCCGTCTGAATTACCTCTACAGCAATTCCGGCCAGTACCTGCCGAACCCGGAGCAGAACATGTCCTCCGAATTCGTCGACCGCTGGCGTCAGCCGGGTGACGAACAGACCACCGACATTCCGGCCCTTTCGACCAACAACATGTCCTTCACGAGCCTCTTCGGCAGCCGCCGGCAGTACAAGATCGCCGACAACGGCTGGCAGATGTACAACCAGAGCGACCTGCGCGTCGTCCGCACCGACTTCCTGCGCCTGCGCTCCGCTTACCTGCGCTACAACCTTCCGCAGGACTTCTGCAAGAAACTCCGCGTCCAGTACGCCAATATCCGCTTTGAGGCTTACAACCTCTTCCTGCTGGCATCCAAGGACCTCAAGGGACAGGATCCTGAGCAGATCGGTCTCGGCAGCTTCGGCGCCACGACCCCGCCGGTTTCTTCCTTCTCCCTTTCCCTCGACCTCACCTTCTAAACTGCAACGATCATGAAAAAGATATATCTGACCCTTTTGGCCGCCGCTTCGTTGCTCGCCGCATCCTGCTCGGGATTCCTGGAGGAATACTCCCAGGACGAGATCCGTCCGAAGAAAGTCAGCGACTACAGCGAACTGATCAACGGCGAGATCTATGACAAGCAGAACAATGTCAACCATGCCGCATGGCTGGATGCCATGACCGACGACGTGGACGACCTGTTCTCCCGTCCGAGTTTCCTGGGCAACAGCGACGTCCGCGCCGCCGCCTTCGGTTACTATACCTGGCAGGCCAACCCGGAATACACCTATACGAATACCATCAGCGCCGACGGTACCTGGGCTTTCTTCTACCACCAGATCCTGACCGTCAACATGATCCTTGACGGCATCGACGAGGCGGAAGGAACGGAGGCAGACCGCCAGACCGTCATCGGCGAGGCCCTCGCCATCCGCGCCTACGCCTACTTCATGCTGGTCAACATCTACGGCGAGCCGTATGATCCCGCCACCGCTTCCTCCGCGATGGGCGTCCCGGTCAACGACCTGGTCGGTGCCGAGAACCGCAACTTCCGCCGCGCCAGCGTCGCCGACATCTACGCCATCATCGTGGACGACCTGAAGAACGCCATCACCGCCCTCGAAGCCGGCGGCAACACCAACAAGATCTGGCGCTGGAACGCCCAGTCCGCCAAACTGCTGCTCGCCCGCACCTACCTCTTCATGCAGGATTGGGACAACGCGGCGAAGATGTCCACCGAGGTCATCGAGCAGACCGGCGGCGCCCTCTGGAACCTGGGTGAAGTGGCCACCGCAGACTACTTCTTCTCCCGCAACAATCCGGAAGTCCTCTTCACCTATGGCTATGGCGGTTCGATGTTCACCTCGACCGGCGCCAACGGTTTCTTCCCGCCGTCCACGTCCCTGCAGGGCATCTATGAAAGCGGCGACTACCGGTACAACCGTTCCAACGGCGTCTTCATCCGCCGTACCGGCAACTTCCTGACCGGCTACAAGTTCGTGCAGCACAAGTGCTATTTCGACAATGAGACGACCGGCATCCAGGGCTACGCCCTCCGCACGGCGGAAGCGTACCTGACCCGCGCCGAGGCACTTTCCCGCACCTCGAACTTCCTCCAGGCCGTCGACGACCTCAACACCCTGCGCAGGAGCCGTTTCTCCGCGTCCGCCTACAAGGACCTGACGCTGACCGACCAGCAGGAGATCATCCAGTTCGTCCGTGACGAACGCCGCCGCGAGTTCTGCTTCGAGAAGTTCCGCTGGTTCGACCTGCGCCGCTGGGACCGCCCGAGCATCACCCATGTCTACCACACGGACTATGCGGACCAGAGCGCCGTCCTGACCTTCACCCTGGAGCAGAACGACCCGGCTTACACGATTCCGATCCCGATGGCCGTCGTCAACACCGACACGGAAATCGAACAGTACACCGGCCGTCCGGAACGCCCGGCCCAGGAAACCGAATAACCCTTACAATGCAACTCATCATGAAAAAGAATATAATGATGCTCCTTACGGCGGTCCTCGCCCTGTCCGCCTGCTACAAGGAAGCTGCGCTCGACCGCGAAGTCCACGACCCGGCCTTCACCATCGAGGACAGCAGCGAGCCGGGCAAGCACGCCATCTACGAGTTGTACAAGAACTTCGGCATCGCCACATTCTATGAGTACAACGACGTCGACTACAAATGGAATATGAATTCCTATTCCAACTACAATGCGACCCGCATCGACCCGGCTTTCCTCGAACCGGCGATGAACTACCTCGAGGATGTCTTCTTCGGACTATATGACAACTCCTTCAAGAAGAGCTACATGCCGTTCAAGATCTACCTGGCCTCCGAACTGACCAGCGAGAGTTCCGACGAGACGACCGATGTCTACGCCACTTCCGTGCGCAGCGGCATGATCGTCGGCCGGCTGCGGGAGGATGCCCTCCCGAAGACCCCGGAGGAATACAAGGCCGCCGCAGGCGAACTCAGCGCCTCCCTCTGGGCCAACTATCTGGTCCAGAACGAGCGCCTCAGCATCCCGGACGAGTTCTACGATGTCTCCAAGGACTACTATGGCGTCAACTCCCTCTCCTCCGCCGTCAACCTGCAGGACTACATGACCGAAGGCTTCTTGGATTATGACCATACCAACTCCCTCAACAACGGCACGACGTACCTGTTCCTGCCGAAGGCGGAGATGGATATCTACCAGTATGTCCAGAAGATCACGACGACTTCCTCCGAGGAGATGCAGGCCTTCTGCAAGAAATACGACAAGATCCGCATCAAGTACAACATCCTCGTCAACGCCGTCAAGAGCGCTACGGGCGTGGATCTGCAGGCAATCGGAGACCAGGTTGCCGCCAAATACCCCACGGAATAACACTCAAACTATACCAAACTAAACATGAATCAATCCAGAAAACTGCTGATGATGGCGGCCTTTGCGGCCGCCACCCTCACCGCTTCCGCCCAGCCGGCCCTCGGAGACCTGATCCGCGCCGCAGCTGAAGACAACAAGACCGAAGAGAAAAAAGAAGAGAAGAGCAAGATCGAAGCGTATGACAAGGTCATCACGGCCGATGCTCAGACTGCTTCGGGCATCATGAAGATCCACAAGGTCAAGTCCGTTTACTACCTTGAGATCCCGGACGCTCAGATGGGCAAGCCGATGCTCCTCGCCTCCCGCGTTTCCTCGATCAGCGACAACAGCGACGTCATCGCCGGCCAGATGCCGGGCGATCCGCTCTTCTGCGAGTGGAGCCGCGACGACGAGAAGGTCTACCTGCTGGACCTGTCCCGCCAGGCTTCCGTGACCGCGACCGACGCCGTCCGCACCAGCTACGACCGCAACTACATGAAACCGGTCATGAAGGCCTTCCCGATCAAGACCTTCGGCCCGGACTCCGCCGCCGTCATCGATGTGACGAAGTTCTTCTGCGCCGATGAGAAGTACATGTCCCCGTTCATCCCGGCTTCCCCGCTGGACGCCCTGCTCGGTTCCACCCACAAGACTGGTTCCTTCAAGGCCGACATGTCCTCGATCGTGGAATTCAAGGCTTTCCCGGAGAATATCATGGTCAAGAGCCGGATGGTCTACACCGTCAGCGGCAGCCCGTTCACGGCCATCGTGACGGTCTCCATGATCCGCCTGAAGGATGAACCGATGCGCCCGCGCCTCGCGGACAACCGCATCGGATACTTCTCCAACAGCTACATGCAGTATTCCGACAAGAAGGACGGCACGACCCGTTATACCTATATCAACCGCTGGGATCTCCAGCCGAAACCGGAAGATGTCGAACGCTACAAGCGCGGCGAACTGGTCGAGCCGGCCAAGCCGATCGTCTACTATGTCGACGACGCCTTCCCCGAGAACTGGAAGAAGGCGGTCATGACCGGTATCGAAGACTGGCAGATGGCTTTCGAGGAGATCGGTTTCAAGAACGCGATCATCGCCAAGGAATTTCCGAAGGACGACCCGGACTTCGACCCGGATGACATCCGCTATTCCTGCGTCCGCTACGCCACCACCAACGTGGCCAACGCCATGGGCCCGTCCTGGGTCGACCCCCGTTCCGGCGAAATCATCCAGGGCTCCGTCTATTTCTACCATGACGTCGTGAAACTCGTCCACAACTGGCGCTTCGTCCAGACTTCGGTCATTGAGCCGGAGGCCCGCAAGGAAGTCTTCTCCGACAAGCTGATGTTCGAGATGCTCCGCTATGTCATGAGCCACGAAATCGGCCATACCCTCGGCCTGATGCACAACATGCGCGCTTCTTACGCGTATCCGGTCGACTCCCTGCGCAGCAAGACGTTCACCGACAAGTACGGCACGACCCCGTCCATCATGGACTACGCCCGCAACAACTATGTTGCCCAGCCCGGCGACGACGTAACCTGGCTCCAGCCGCCGCTGATCGGCGTCTATGACAAGTTCGCCATCAAGTGGGGTTACAAGCCGATCTTCGAGGCGAAGACCGCTGAAGAAGAAAAGCCGACCCTCCACCGCTGGATCCTCGAGACCAACAACGATCCGATGTACCGCTACGGTGCCCAGGAGGTCCTGACCAGCATGGATCCGGCCGCCCAGACCGAATCCCTCGGCGATGACGCCGTCCTCGCTTCCGACTACGGCATCCGCAACCTCAAGCGCCTGATGGAGCACCTGGTCGAATGGACCGTCAAGGAAGGCGAAGACTATTCCCGCACTTCCGAGATGTACAGCGAAGTCTATTCCCAGCTCAACCGCTACATGGGCCATGTCGAGAAATACATCGGCGGCAACTTCCTGGAGTATCCGGTCCACGGCGACGGCAAGACGGCCGCTTTCACCCCGGTTCCCAAGGCCAAGCAGAAAGAGGCGATCCACTTCGTCTTCGACCAGCTGCGCGACCTCCCGAACTGGATGCTGAATCCCGAGGTCGTCCGGCTCTTCGATCCGGCCAACGACAAGATCTACGACTACATCGGCACGCAGGTCCGCAACATGCTGAGCGAAATGCCGAAGATCGGCTACTCGGAGAAGCTCTCCGACGATCCGTATACCCAGCGCGAATACCTGCAGGATCTCTACAACGAGGCTTTCGCCGGCAGCATCAAGGGCCGCAAACTGACCCGCGCCGACCGGACGATGGAGTACTACTTCGTCTACTACCTCTTCAACCAGCTGGATTACCTGCAGTCCGGCCCGGCCGCTTCCCGCAGCCTGTCCGTCGACCTGAGCCAGGAACTTCCCTGCTACCTGATCGACCTGCAGCAGCTCTCCAAGCAGCAGCTGGGCACCAACGCCCGTGAAGCGGACATCAAGATTTCCTACAAGGAAGCCTTCTACGGCATCCTCAAGGACATCCAGTCCCTCATGAACAAGCGGGCCAAGAGCGCTTCCGGTGCTGACAAGGACCACTACAGCTACCTGGCTTTCGAAATCAACAATGCCATTGGCAAATAGTTCGTATAAACACCCATAAACAAACAATCCGGGCCGCCCGCGAGGGTCGCCCGGATTATTTTGTTCATCAGCAGCGTCTTACAATATAAGAAAGGAAAAAGGCCTTAACCGGCCCATTTCTACCGCCCGAGACAGCGGTCGCGGTCGGCGGAAAGCTGGGCGCCGAGCGCCTCCAGGGAGTCGAACCGGCGCTCGTCGCGGATCTTCTCCAGGAAGGTGATGCGGATGTCCAGGCCATAGATATCCTGGTCGAACCCGAAGATATGGGTCTCGACCGTCTTGGCGTTGCCGGTTCCGACGGTCGGACGGACGCCGATGTTGCACATGCCCTCGAACCGCTCCCCCAGCGTCTCGACTGCGACATGGTAGACCCCGTTGCCGGGGATCAGTTTCAAAGGTTCATACAGCTGCATGTTCGCGGTCGGGAAGCCGATCGTCCGGCCGAGTCGGTTGCCGGCGACGACAACGCCGTGGAGGCTGTAGCCGTAGCCCAGCATCTCCCGCGCCAGGGCGATGTTCCCGTCTTCGAGAGCGCGGCGGATCTTGGTCGAAGAAACCGTCAGGCCGTCGGGCAGGTCCAGCCGCTCGGCCCGGATGACCTCCAATCCGAGACTTTCCGCAACGGCAGCGATCTGGTCGGGCGAGCCGGCATCATGGCCCATCCGGTTGTCATAGCCGAGCAGGAGGGCCGTCGCGCCGAGCCGGCCAATCAGCACCTCCCGGAGGTAGTCCTCCGTGGACATCCGGCTGAAGGCCCGCGTGAAAGGGATGACCTCGACCCGGTCGACGCCCTGGCCCAGCAGCAAAGCTTTCTTTTCCTCCAGGGTCGTCAGGAGACGGAGATCCCGCGCACCGTCCTGCAGGACCGTACGGGGATGGGGCCAGAATGTGACCACCGCGGACGGAACATTCCGCTCCTGCGCGGCGGCCACCAACTGTCCCAAGACAAGACGGTGCCCAAGATGGACACCGTCGAAAAAACCGGTTGCTACAACCATCTGACGAGTCCGAAGTCCTGCCGGTGCGGGAGCTGCGGGTTCTTCGCATAGATGCGGGTCGCCACCTGGTACATACCGGTCCGCTCCGGAAGGATGGACGTACGGTAGGTCGCCACGCTGTCTGCAAACTCAGTGACTGCGAACTCGGTCTTGTCCTGGATGTGCAGGCGGCCCTTTTGGTCGGTCGTGCAGAAAAGCATCTCGACGCCGATGTCTTCCGGCTTGAGGTCGCCGATGTTGAGGACGACCTCGGCGTGCATTTGCGCACCTGGCTCGAGGTTGTAGGAGGCCTCCGGCTGGGTGTAGGAAACGACGTCGATGTTCGCCCACTGGCGCTCGACATGCTTCTTCCATGCCGCAATCTCACGGGCGACCTGGTAATCGTCCGCGACGAGGCGGGCGGTCCGTTCGGCCTGCGGGATGTAGTACTGGTTGCAGTAGTCGGTCAGCATGCGGTTGGTCGTGAAGTTGCAGGCGACCTGGGCGATGCAGTTCTTGATGTATTCGATCCAGCGCGTGGAACGGCCGGTCACGAAGTCCTTGTCATAGAAGATCGGGGCAATCTCGTTCTCAATGAGGGTATAGATCGTGGCGGAATCCAGTTCGTTCTGGTAATGCTGGTCGTCATAGGTACGCTCCTGCGGGAGAGCCCAGCCGGCACCCGGCTTGTAGCCTTCAACCCACCAGCCGTCCAGGACGGAGAAGTGCATGACACCGTTCATCGCAGCCTTTTCGCCGGAGGTACCGGAGGCTTCCTGCGGACGGGTCGGGTTGTTCATCCAGACGTCCACGCCCTGGACCATGCGCTTGGCCAGGGTGATGTCGTAACCCGGGATGAAGACGATCTTGCCGATGAAGCGGGGATCCTTGGAGATGTCGATGATCCGCTTGATCAGGTCCTGGCCGGCCTTGTCGGCCGGATGGGCCTTGCCGGCGAAGAAGAACTGGACCGGCATCTTCGGGTTGTTGACGATCTCATCGAGGCGGTCGAGGTCGCTGAAGAGCAGGGTCGCACGCTTGTACGTCGCGAAACGGCGGGCGAAACCGATGGTCAGCACGTCGTCGCGGAGGGTATCCTTGATCGTCATGATCTCGCGCGGGGAATAATGGCTGCTCATCGTCGGATCGGAAAGACGGTCCTTGACGACGTCGATCAGATTGCGCTTCAGGAACTTGCGGATATTCCAGACCACTTCGTCGGAGAGTTTGTAGACGCCTTCGAAGCACTTGAGATCATAGTGGTGGGTCTTGAACGCCTCACCGAAAACGGTCTCGTGGACCTTCTTCCATTCCTTGGCCGTCCAGGTCGGATAATGGACGCCGTTGGTGACATAGCTGACATGCAGTTCTTCCGGCAGGTAGCCCGGATACATGTTCGCGAAAATGTCCTGGCTGACCTTGCCGTGGAGCATGGATACGCCGTTGATATTCTGGCTGATGTTGGCGGCCAGGATGCTCATCGAGAACTTTTCGTTCGGATCGGTAGCGTTGTGCTTGCCCAGGCCCATGAGGGTCTCCCAGTCAATCTTGAGACGGGCCGGGACATGGCCGATGTACATGCGAAGCATGCCTTCGTCGAAGGCGTCGTGGCCGGCCGGGACCGGGGTATGGGTCGTGAAGAGGGAAGAAGCACGGACAACCTCCATGGCTTCCGGGAAGCTCAGGTCGTCGTTCTCGATGTATTCACGCAGACGCTCCAGGCCGATGAAGGCGGCGTGGCCTTCGTTGCAGTGGTAGATCTGCGGGTTGAGGCCCAGGGCACGGAGGGCACGGATACCGCCGACGCCCAGGAGGATCTCCTGCTTCAGGCGGTTCTCCCAGGAGCCGCCGTACAGCTGGTAGGTTACTTCACGGTCTTCCGGACGGTTGGCCTCGAAGTCTGTGTCAAGCAGATACAGGTCGGTGCGGCCGACGGCGACCTTCCAGATACGGGCGGTCAGGTTGCGGCCCGGAAGGGCGACCTGCGTGGTCATCCACTTTCCTTCGGCATCCATGACCGGTTCGGCCGGGATGTTGAGGAAGTTCTGGGCATCGTAACGGGCTTCCTGGTAACCCTGTGCGGTCAGCATCTGGGTAAAGTAGCCATAGCGGTAGAGCAGACCGACGGCGACGAGGTTGACGTTCATGTCGGACGTTTCCTTCAGGTAGTCGCCAGCCAGGATGCCGAGGCCGCCGGAATAGATCTTCAGGGACGTATCCAGGCCGTATTCCATGCAGAAATAGGCGATGGAAGGGTCGGTACGCTGTTCTTTGGCCGCCATGTAGGTGTTGAACTCATCCATGACGGATTTGAGCTGAACAAGGAAAGCTTCGTCTTTTGCAAGTTCGGCGTAACGCTTGAGGCTGACGGTATCGAGAATGACTTTCGGGTTGTGACCGGAGGCATGCCAGATTTTGGCGTCGACCGCTTTGAAAAGAGCCTTGGCACTGTCGTTCCAGCACCACCAGAGGTTCTTCGAGAGTGTCTCGAGACCGGAGAGCTCCGCAGGAAGGTGGCGTGTCACCATGACACTCGTCCAGGAGGGAGCATTGACTTCGATTTTTTCGTATTTCATGGGTTTTGATTGGGTTTCGGGGAGAGCTCCGGCCTTAGCGCTGATTTTGCCGAGAGCGATGGAATATGCTTCTTTGTAATAGGTAATCTGGTTTTCCCAAAGTGCGATGGAGGCAACCTCACGTGCGTTCTCCATGTACTCATGCCGCTGTGGGAGCTCGAGTCCGGCGATTTCGCGGATGCGGGACTTGACGGCCTCGACGACTTCGTCGTAATTCGAATCCGTCCGGTTGACGACCGTGATGCCGGGGTGTTTCTTCTTGCCGTAATGGTCACGAACCCACATGCCGAAGCCGGCGAGGCTGGTCGTCAGGGTCGGGACGCGGAAAGCGAGGGCTTCCAGCGGGGTATAGCCCCACGGCTCATAATAGGACGGGAAGAGGGCGAGGTCCATGCCGACCAGCAGGTCGTAATACTTCATGTTGAAGATACCGTCGTTGCCGTTGAGGTAGGACGGTACGAAATAGACATTGACCCGGCAGCCGATGGCGTTGTTCAGTCCCAGTTCGCGGAACCGGCGGGTAATCTGGTCATATTCCGGATAAGCCAGGTTATGGGAGACCTGGGTGGTATACATTTCATCTCCTTCGCCGTTCAGTTTGGCCTGCAGGGCCTTGTCCGCACCGTTGTGGGCGGCGGGGATCATGATGAAGGCGTGGATGTCACGGCCTTTCCAGTCCTGCATCTGGCCCAGGGCGTCGATGAATACGTCGATACCCTTGTTGCGGTATTCGTAACGGCCGCCGATGCCGATGAAAATGGCATCCTGCGGAACGGCCTCGCCGGACATCGCCGCGGCAACTTCGTTCAGCCGGTTGCGGGCCGCCGAACGTTTCTCCTTGTATTCCTCGTCCGTGGCAGGGGTGAAACTGTTCTCGAATCCGTTCGGGGTCACGACGTCGACCGGACGGTGGAGGAACTGGGCGCATTCGCGGGCCGTGATCTCGCTGACCGTCGTGAACGCATCGGCATACTGGGCCGACTTGGCCTCCATGGAATGCCGCGACATGACGCCGAAACGATTCGCCATCTCTTCCGCATTGTACTGTTCCATATGGTCATACAGCGGAAGGTTGTTGCCGGCGATGCAGCGGCCGATCATGGTCGCGTGCGTCGTGAACACGGTCGCGACGGGAAGGTCTTCACAGGATTTGAGGTACATCAGGCCGGAGCCGGTCTGCCATTCGTGGAACTGGGCGACAGCCTTGTCGGTGGAAGCGAGGTTGTTTCGGCAGAAACTCTCGATGACATGTCCGGCGACGTAGCCGAACAGGGCGTTTTCCTTGTAGTCCCAGTTGCCGGTGATGGAGTCTACGCCGAAGCGGGTCCAGTATTCGCCGAGGATCCGGTCGGTCTCGGTCAGAAACTGTTTGTAGTCCACCAGGATGGCAATCGGCCGTCCGGGAACGTTCCAGCGTCCGATACGGACCTGGAGCCCTTCCTGGGCGGCCTGTGCTTTCCAAGCCTTGAAAAGATGGACATCTTCGGTAAAATCAGGGTTTTCGTCGGTATCCATCCATACGTCCGGACCGATCAGGATGTGGTGCTGTCCGAGTTCTGACTTCAGATGGAGGGATTTGGTCGCAATGACGGTATAGATGCCGCCGACTTTGTTGCAGACTTCCCAGCTTACTTCGAACAGATAGTCCGGAACCAATTTTTTCTTAGCCATTATTGTTTCTTGACAGTCTTTTTACGCGTGGCGGGAGTCTTGGCGGCCGCCGCTTTCGCAGGGGTTTTCTTGGCGGGAGCTTTCTTCTTGGCAGGGGCGGCCTTCGGGGCAGCCGTCATGCCGTAGTCGGGAGCCGGAGCAGCCTCCTTATGCTCGGTCAGGGCGAAGTCGTGTTCCACACGGATGCTGAAATCGCTCAGGACGTTCATGTAGTTGATGAAAGCCTCATACGGGCTGTCATACGGGTTGAAGTACTTGTGGACTTCCCCGTCGGAGAAGAACTTCGTGCACATGTAGTAGAAGTGGTCGCTTTCCTGCAAGTGGCCGAAGTCGTTCCAGAGGTTCGGGGCATTGATGATCGCCAGTTTCTCGTACAGGTCGTAAATCTTGTTGAAGGCGTCCTGCTGGAGTTCGTTGCCGAGCCAGGCGGTCACGTCGCGCTCTTCATCCGCCCAGGAGATGGTCTCCGGGACGTCGATGCTGCTGACGGCCTTGTTCTTCTTCGTAATCGAAGCCGGCGTGCCGAATTCGAATTCGCCGTCGGCGAGGACAGCCTCGGGAAGGGCCCGCATGAAATCGAAAATGCCGCTCGCGGCGCTCTGGTGCTCGCCGAAGGTCTCATAGTCCATGAACAGGTTGACGACGTTGCCGCCGTCCTTGACGGCCGTCTTGAGCCAGGCCAGATACTTGTCCGCGGTCAGCGGCCAGTCTTCCCAGTTCCGGTCGGAGAAGCGGAAGGCGATGTCGTCGCTGAGGTTGTAATTGCGGAGAAGGAGCTTGAGCTTGGGCTGGGTCTCGTCGCAGTAGACGTAATTCGGGCTCTGCCAGCCCATGATGTGGCGGGCGCCCTCGGTCAGCATGGTCTTGAATCCCATGTCGTAGACCATCTCGCCGATCGAGTTGGAGTAGATCAGTTCGGTGTTGCGGAAGCTGACCGGCGTGACGCCGAAATACTGCTCGACGGCGGCCTTGTGCTTGGCGACCTGGAGGCGGAACTCCGCCGGCTGGGCCAGGGAAGCCAGGGAATGGTAGTAGGTCTCGGCAAGGAATTCCACGCAGCCGGTCTCGGCCAGGCGGCGGAAGCTGTCGAGGACCTCGGGTGCGTAGCGGTCGAACTGCTCGATCGCCGAGCCGGAGATCGAGAAGGCCACCTTGAAAGCGCCCTTGTGCTGCTGGATCAGTTCCAGGAGCAGTTCATTCATCGGAAGATAGCACTTCTGGGCAATCCTGCGGAGAATGGTCCGGTTGGCAAAGTCATCGTAATAATGAGAATCCTTGCCGATATCGAAGAAGCGGTAAAGACGGAGGCGGGTCGGCTGGTGCACCTGGAAATACAGGCAAATATCTTTCTTGGCCATAATACCTTATTTTACAACTGATTCGTAAACTTTCTTCATTTTCGCGGTGGCATTGTTCCACTTGAGCGTATTGACTTCGTCGTAGCCGGTCTTGGCGGCGAAGGAAGCCAGGGCGGGATACTGGAGCAGGCCGTAGATCTGGTCTGCCATGGCATCCACATCCCAGAAGTCCACCTTGAAGGCGTACTTGAGCACTTCGGCGGCACCGCTCTGCTTGGAGATGACGGAAGGCACGCCGGTACGCATCGCCTCCAGCGGGGAGATGCCGAACGGTTCCGAGACGGACGGCATGACGTAGACGTCCGACAGGGCGAACATCTTCTGCACGTCGGCACCGCGGAGGAAGCCGGTGAAATGGAAACGGTCGGAGATGCCCAGGCGGGCGACGTGGCGGATGCAGCGGTTCATCATGTCACCGCTTCCGGCCATGACGAAACGGACATGTTCCGTCCGCTTGAGGACCTTGGCGGCCGCCTCGATGAAATACTCCGGACCTTTCTGGAAGGTGATGCGGCCGAGGAAGGTGACGACCTTGTCCTCGATGCCCCGCTCGACGTGCATGTTGTCGCGGCCGCTGAAGTCCACGGCGTTGTGGACCGTCACGACCTTGGCCGGATCGATGCCATATTTGCTGATCACGATGTTGCGGGTCAGGTCGCTCACGGTGATGACGCGGTCGGCGGCCTCCATGCCCCGGCGCTCGATGGCGTAGACGCGGGTGTCGATGTTGTCGGCGCTGCCGCGGTCGAAGGAGGTGGCGTGGACATGGACGACAAGCGGCTTGCCGGTAAGGCGCTTGGCCGCGATGCCGGCATAGTAGGTCAGCCAGTCATGGGCGTGGATGACATCGAATTCGTCCTTGCGCTGCAGGGCGATGGTGCCGCCGACCATGGCGTAGCGGGCCACTTCCTCCATGAGGTTGGAGCCGTACTTGCCGGAGAACTTGTATTTCTCGCCGTAATGGATGCGGAAATCTTTTTCCTGGCGCTTGCGGTCTTCTTCGACCAGCGTATGGAAGGCTTCCGGATCGCAGTAGGGAACCATGTTGGTGCCGATGTGCACGAACTGGACCTTGTCGAGGAAGTCCGCGATGTCCAGGTCCTCGGAGAATGTCACCGGGACATCGCTCGCATTGATGATCGTCGTGGCGCTCTGGTCTTCGTCACCGGATGCGGACGGCATCACGAACAGGGTCTGGACGCCGTTATAGGCCAGTCCCTTGACGATGCCCTCGCATGCGGTACCCAAACCGCCGGCGATATGGGGAGGAAACTCCCATCCGAACATTAGAACTCTCATCGCTTAATCCTCCTTGTATTTTTCCATGATATAATCGATCCCGAGCAAGGCGGCCGTACTGGGCGCATAGGAGATCGCGCCGTGGGCCTGGTGCGGCGGGTCGCCGTCATACAGTTCGGAGAAGGCGCCGACACCGTGGTCGCCCAGGTCTTCATAGAAGCCTTCGCACAGCCACTGGGCCTTCTTGGCGAAGGACGGGCCGAACATCTTGAAGGCGGTCTCGATATACGGTTTGAGCAGGAAGGTGCGGGTGCAGCCCTGGTGGTATGCCAGGTCGCGGTCGGTCTGGGAACCCTCGTAGACACCCTTGTACCGGACGTCGCGCGGACTGAGGGTACGGATGCCGCGGCGGGTCTCCAGTTCCTTGTTGATGACGTTCATGACGCTGCTGGCCACTTCGTCGTCGACGGGGCTGTACGGCAGGCTGACCGCATACAGCTGGTTCGGACGAACGTCCAGGTTCTGGCCGCCGTTGTCGACATAGTCGGCCAGGTAGCGGCCGCGCTCGTTCCAGAACATCGGCTGGAAGTTCTGGCCGACCAGGTCGCAGACCGGGGACCATTTGGCGATGAACGGACTGCGCGGGGAGACATATTTGCGTTCCATGTCGATGGCGAAGCAGAGCATGTTGTACCAGAAGGCGTTCGTCTCGACCTGGTAGCCGGCCCGTTCGGTCACCGGCCATCCGCCGATGTAGGCGTTCATCCAGGTAAGGGCGGTCCGTTCCTTCTGCGCCCAGAGCAGGCCGTTCGGCTGGAGGGCAATCTCCTGGCGGCAGCCCGGCGCATAGCTCTCGACGATGCCGCGGACAGTCTCGCCGTATTTCTTCCAGACCTTGCGCGCATCCGCGCCGAAGTCGATGTATTCCTGCAGGACATGGGCCACCATCAGCGGGGCTTCGACCTGGGTGGTCCGGCGGAAGAGCCGTTCCTGGTTGTCGGCGATCAGGTTGTCGAGGATTTCCTCGAACTCGGCCTTGTCACCGGTCGCATACAGGGTCAGGCCCGGCAGGGCCAGCAGGGATTCGCGGAGCAGACCCGTGTACAGCCAGGAGAAACCGGCCGTGATCTGCTTGTGGCCGCCACGGTCGCGTTTCAGCACCTCCGCCCGGTGCAGCAGCTGCTCATGGTTGCTGCGGATCGGCGGCAGGGCGTCCACGATCTTCTCGAAACGGGACTTGAGGGTCCGCGGGGCGATCTCCTCGACGCTGGCAGAGAAGACGATGCTTTCGCCGGGGGCGAGGGGCATGGTAAAGAATCCCGGAACGAAGAGGTCCTCGCGGCAGTCGAAGCCGCGGCGCATCTCGTCGGAATAGGTGATGCCGTCATACCAGTACGGAGCGTACTTGAATTCGGCCTTGGAAGTGCTCAGCTGCAAGTTCAGGTCCGGGAATCCGGGATACAGGCAGAACGCGACGCCCTGGCGGACTTCCTTGCAGTCCGTACGGGCTTGATCGTTCTTGTGGGTCAGGTCGTGCAGGTTGCGGAAGCCCAGGAACGGCTTCAGCTGGAGCTGCAGTTTGGAAGGGGCCTGGCGAAGTTCATAGCGGATCATGACCTGGTCCTTGTCCGGAGCCAGGAGGATGGATTTGGCGAGAACGATCTCGCCGACCTTGTAGACAATCTCCGGCACCGGGTCCGCGCTGAAGTCCACAATGTATTTGTGGCCCCTCGGCTCATAGATGTCCCCATAGCAATGGATACCGAGATTGAACTGCTTTCCGTTGGCCAGGAGGCTCTCGTCCAGGGAGGACAGGAGGAGGTATTTGCCGCCTCCGAAATTGTCCACCGGGACAGAGAGGAGCCCGTGGTAACGGCGGGTGTTGCAAGTCACGATGGACGTGTTGCAGCACGCACCCGTCCGGTTCGCCAAGATGATTTCCCGTTTCAGCGAATAGGACAGGTTCACGAGTTCTTGCTTGTTAAACTTCAGAAATGCCATATTTCTATCTTTAAATCTTTTTCAATACCAGGGCGCAACGGCTCGGGAGATAGAGGTACAGGGTATCCTCGAAATCCTGATTGCCGTTGGGCGACTTGACATGAACGGTGAGATGGTGCTCAGCCGGTCCGACGCGCCCGAAACCGTTGAATTTCCGCTCGTCGGAGTCCAGAACCATCCTGTACTCCCCCGCCGGCGCCGCGAAGCCATAATCGGCAAACGAAGCGGTGGGGTTGAAATTGAATGCAAAGATATAACTTTTACGTATGAATATCAAAATTTTCTTCTCTTCATCGGCCACAAGCAGCACCGGCCGGTCATTTAAAACGTTCCCCTTCCGGATCAGGGAAATCATGTCCTTGTCAAACCGCATCAGGTAACTGTAGCGGAGATAGTCCGGCTTGCACAGGGACCACAGCCGGCGGGCATGCTGGTAAGACCAGCCGTTCCCTTCGCGCGGGAAATCGATCCACTCGGGATGGCCGAACTCGTTGCCCATAAACGTCAGGTAGCCGTCCCCGGCCGTCGCCAGCGTCACCAGGCGGATCATCTTGTGCAGGGCGATGCCGCGGTCGACCACCGGAGACTGCGAGTCCGTGTTCATGGAGAAATACATCTCCTTGTCCATGAGCCGGAAGATCAGGGTCTTGTCACCCACGAGCGCCTGGTCGTGGCACTCCGCGTAACTGATGGTATGCTCGTCGGCGCGCTTGTTGGTCAGTTCATACCAGATCTCGCCGGGACTCCACTGCTCGTCGGTCCGCTCCTTGATCCACTTGATCCAGTGGTCCGCGATGCCCATGGCCATCCGGAAGCCGAATCCGACGCCGCCGGCCTCGTAGGGAGCCGCCAGGCCGGCCATGCCGCTGACATCCTCGGCGATGAGGAGGGCGCCCGGGAAGATCTCGCGGGTCACCATGCAGGCCAGCGCCAGGTACTCCACGGCCGTCTCGTCGACGCCCTGGTTGAAATAATTGTCATAGCCCACGAAATCCTTTCCGAGGCCGTGATCCCAGTACAACATGCTCGTGACGCCGTCGAAGCGGAAGCCGTCGAGATGGTATTCCTCCATCCAGAACTTGCAGTTGCTCAGCAGGAAATACCGGGTCTCATCCTTGCCGTAGTCGAAGCAGCGGGAGCCCCAGGCCGGATGGCGGCCCTGCGGACCGCTGTAGAAATACAGGTCATCGCGCCCGTCGAAAAGACTCAGGCCTTCAGCCTCGTTGTCGACGCTGTGGCTGTGGACGATGTCCATCACGACCGCAATGCCGGCGGCATGGGCCGCATCGACCAGTTCCTTGAACTCCTCCGGCGTGCCGAACCGGGAACTCAGCGCATAGAAATTCGAAACCTGGTAGCCGAAGGAGCCGTAATAAGGATGCTCCTGCAGCGCCATGATCTGGATGGTGTTGTAGCCCAGTTCCACGATGTGCGGCAGCACGTCCCGGCGGAACTCGCTGAACGTCGAGACTTTCTCCTGCTCGGAACTCATACCGATGTGGCATTCGTAGATCAGGGGATGCTTGACCGCCTTCGGACGGTCATGCTGCCAGCGGTACGGCTCCGGATCCCAGACCTGGGCGCAGAAGACCTTCGTATCGGGATCCTGCACGGCGCGGGTGCAGTAAGCGGGAAGACGTTCGCCGCCACCGCCCGGCCATTCGATGAAAAGCTTATACAGTTCCCCGTGCCGCAGGAACATTTCCGGCAGGCGGATCTCCCAGTTGCCGGTACCGACCGGCTTGAGTTCATAAGATGCGACCCGTTTCCAGTTGTTGAACTCACCGATGAGGTAGATGCGGTTGGCATTCGGCGCCCACTCACGGAAAACCCACTCCCGGCCTTCTCGGTGCACGCCGTAGTAGAGGTGGTTGTTCAGCACGTCGCACAGACGCCCGTGGGGCGCCATGCGGTCGCGGGCTTCCCGGATCCGCCTGTGCCGCGTATCGATCGCTTTCTTGTAAGGCACGAGGTAGGGATCCGTGTCGTAGATCATCTTTGTTTTCATGATTCTTCCTGGTTTTCAATGGATTCACGGACGGTCCGGAGATAATTGCGGCAGGCCGTCACCAGTTCCTTGGAACGGGCGACCAGGCCTCCGATATCATCCAGGCTGGTCTTCGGATCTTCGACCTTCCGGGCGATTTCCTCCAATTCCGCCATGGCCTTCGTGTAGTCAAACTTCTCTTCCATATCCTGTCATTTCGCCGGGTCGCCGGAGCGTCTCAGGCTGTGAATACTTGGTTGTTGTCCGGGGTGCCGCTGACGCCCTCGATCCGGCAGTCCAGCCGGCCGTCCGGCAGGAGGACACGGATCCGGTCTCCGGGCTTGCGTCCTTCCACGCGGTCCATCCGCACGCCCCGTTCGTCCAGGACCAGCGAGAAACCGCGCTGCAACACGCCCCGCGGGTCCGTCGCGGCAATCTTCGCTTCCAGCAGGTCCAGCCGGGACGCCGCCGCACTCAGCCGGCCCGTCGCCGCGGTCCGCACCAGGTTCCGCATCGCCTCCAGCCGCAGGTCCAGCCCGGCGAACCGGTTCAGGAAAGCCGTGCGCAGGCGGGATTCCCACGCGGTGATCCGCTGGTCTTCCGCCGCCGTGCAGTCCAGGAACAGGTCGGCCAGGGCCGTGGGGGTCTTGACCGCCGTGTTCGCCACCTGGTCCGCCACATGGTTGTCCCGGTCGTGGCCGATGGCTGTGAAAACCGGAACGGGGAAACGGGCGATGGCGGCCGCCAGGCCGTAGTCGTCGAAACAGGCCAGGTCCAGTTCGGAACCGCCGCCGCGCAGGATCAGCACGGCGTCATAGGGCTCTCCGGCCGTGCGGACGGCCTCCAGGGCTTCCTGCATGGAGACCGGCGCCGCCGTCCCCTGCATGACCGCCGGGAACAGGTCGACCCGGTAGGCATAGCCATAATCATTCTCTGTCAGGTGACGGCAGAAATCCCCGTAGCCGGCAGCGCCCTCGGCCGAAATCACGGCCAGGCGGTACGGCAGCAGAGGAAGACGGAGTTGTTTCTGCCGGTGCAGAAGGCCTTCTTTCTCCAGCCGGTCCAGGGTCTCCTTGCGGAGCCGCTGCTGCTCGCCGAGGGTGAAGGACGGGTCGATCTCGTCGATGGTCAGGGTCATGCCATAGACTTCATGGTACGACACCTGCACCCGCGCCAGCACTTCGATGCCGGCGGAAAGAGGCGTTCCCGTTGCAGCTGCAAAATACTGGCTGACAACCGGATATCGGGAACGCCATATGACGGCCCGGACTTGAGCGAGGACGCGGCCGCCGCCGGTCTGCGCCAGTTCCAGGTAACAATGGCCGGCGGCATTGACCTTCAGCCCGGCAATCTCCGCCCGGACCCAGACCCGCTCGGGGAACGCCCCCTCCACGGCCCTTCCCAGGCCGTTCTGCAACGTGATCAGGTCCATGTAATCCTGCTCCATATCCTTCTCTTCCTCTTGTCAGGCGAAGATACTAATAATTATTCATCCCGCCACCGGTTCCGACCGATTATTCGGCCGGAAGGACCGTAAATATCAGAAGAAACGGGCGACTTCGTCGACCGACTTCCGGTTCGGACGGGAGGGGTCTTCCACCCGGTAGCCCAGGCTCAGGACGGCCAGGACTTCTTCTTCCTGCGGGATGTCCAGCAGGGTCCGGAGGGCCTCGGCGTCGCGCATGCCCATGATCAGGGTATCCATTCCCATCTCGCGGGCCTTCAGGATCAGGTAGGCGTTGCTCAGGCCGGCGTCATAGGTTCCCCAGCCTTCCCCGACCTCGTTGGTCGCTTCGCCCCGGAAAAAGCCGGACTGACCCTTGACCCAGGTCGTCACGATCAGCGCGGGAGCGTCCTCGACGTTGCGCAGGTTGCCGCCCAGCATCTGCTTGGCCTGGGCCAGTTTTCCGCTCTCCAGGATGACATAGTAGCGGGTCGCTTCGACGTTGGCCCAGGAAGGGGCTTCAAGGGCCGTCGCAATCAGCGTGCGGACGTCCGCTTCGCTGACGGTCCGGGCCGGATCATATTTCCGGATGCTCCGGCGGCTGGTGACGATTTCGTCGAAAGAAGGGGTTTGTACTGTCTGGGGAGACTGGCAGGCGGGGAAAAGGAGCGCGGCGGTGAAGAACGCGGCAAGGAAATGTTTCGCTTTCATGATTTTTCGTTTTGTTTTGCAGATACAAATGTAGCAAAAAAATCCCCGCCTCCGGACCGGAGGAAAGAAAAAAAACGCCGCGCAGGCATGAATCGGGAAAAATAATCCGCGCCACGCCGCCGCAGATTGATAATCCCGCGGGAAATTGTTATCTTTGCCACGCATTGAAAAGCGAGGCAAAGTATGAAGATCTCCGAAGCCAAGTTTGCCGGAAGCAGCACCCGGGTCCATGAACGGCCGGCCGAGCGCCTGCCGGAGTTCGCTTTCATCGGGCGCTCCAACGTCGGCAAATCCTCGCTGATCAACATGCTGACGGACAACCGCAAACTCGCCAAGACCTCCGCGACCCCAGGCAAAACCAAGCTGGTCAACCACTTCCGTATCAACGGCCAATGGTACCTGGTCGACCTGCCCGGCTACGGCTACGCCAAGATGCCGCAGAAAGAACGGGAAAAACTCCAGGAAGTCATCCGGAACTACCTCAACTTCTCCGAGGAACTCCGCCTGATCTTCGTCCTGATCGACTGCCGCCACGACGTGCAGAAAGTCGACCTGGACTTCATGAACGAACTGGTCGACAACGAAATCCCCTTCGCCATCATCTTTACCAAAGGCGACAAACTCGGTCCCGTCGCCCGGCAGAAGCAGATCGATTCCTACAAGAACCAGCTGCTGCAGGAATGGGCCGGCCTGCCGGAATGCCTGGTCAGCAGCGCCGAGACCGGACTCGGGAAAGATGAAATCCTCGGCACCATCGAACAACTGCTCGCCACGGAATGAACCTTAACCCTTACCTCATTATACCTTAGATATGCGTAACGATCACAGAATGGAATTGTTTGCTTGCAGAGCCTCCCGCGACTTTGCAGCCAAGGTGGTTGACGAACTCAACAACATCCGGTATCCGGGTGAAGAGCTCCTCCACCTGGGTTCTTCTGAAGTCACCATGTTCAGCGACGGCGAATTCCAGCCGGCTTTCACCGAAAGCGTCCGCGGAGCCACCGTCTTCATCCTCCAGTCGACGTTCCCGCCGTCGGATAACCTGATGGAACTCCTCCTGACCATCGACGCCGCCAAGCGCGCCTCCGCTGACAAGGTCATCGCCGTCATGCCGTATTTCGGCTGGGCCCGCCAGGACCGCAAGGACAAACCCCGTGTCTCCATCGGTGCCAAGCTCGTCGCCAACCTGCTCCGCGCCGCCGGTGCCGACCGCGTCATGACCTGCGACCTGCACGCAGACCAGATCCAGGGTTTCTTCGACTTCCCGGTCGACCATATCTACGCCAGCAAGGTATTCATCCCGTACATCAAGTCCCTCGGCCTGGAGAACCTCTCCATCGCAGCTCCGGACATGGGCGGTGCCAAACGCGCCAACGCCTACGCCAAGGAACTCGCCTGCCCGGTCATCATCTGCCACAAGTCCCGTGAACGGGCCAATGTCGTCGCCAACATCACCGCCATCGGTGAGGTGGAAGGCCGCAACATCGTCATCGTCGACGACATGATCGATACCGCCGGCACCCTGACCAAGGCCGCCGACGTCCTGATGGAAAAGGGTGCGGCCAGCGTCCGCGCCTGCGCGACCCACGCCGTTCTCTCCGGCAAGGCTTACGAGAACATCGCCAAGTCCGCCATCAAGGAAGTCATCGTGACCGATACGATTCCGCTCTCCAGCGATCCCGAGAAGGACAAGAGCAAGATCCGCGTCGTCTCCATGACCGGCACCTTCGCCCGTATCATCCACAGAGTCAACAACTACGAGGAGATCAGCTCCGAGTTCATCCATTAATTCCATGCTCAAAGCCTTTCTTGCAGCGGTCATTCTCATCGGGGCGGGAGTCTTCGCGATGAGTTTCAACATCATCTTCCGGAAGAAGGAGTTTCCCAACAGCGACGTCGGTTCCAACGAGAACATGCGCCGGATGGGGATCCGCTGCATGAAAGACGTGGACGCGGACATTTTCAGCGGACGGGACCAAGAGAAAAAAGCCACCTGCAGCGGTACATACAGTGATGCCTGTACCGGCTGCGGCCTGTATCAATACGAAAAGAAAGAAGCATGAGTTTAGTAGCTATCGTCGGACGCCCGAATGTGGGCAAGTCCACCCTCTTCAACCGTCTGGTCGGGATGCGTCAGGCCATCGTCGACGAGACCGCGGGCGTCACCCGCGACCGCCATTATGGCAAATGTGACTGGTGCGGAACCGAGTTTTCCGTAGTGGATACCGGCGGATGGTCTTCCGGATCGGATGACGCGTTCGAGGAAGAAATCCGCAAGCAGGTCGTCATCGCCATCGATGAGGCCGATGTCGTCCTGTTCATGGTGGAGGCAGCCACCGGCATCACCGACTACGATGCCGAAATCGCCGACATGCTGCGCCGCAGCCGCAAGCCGGTCGTCCTGTGCGTCAACAAGGTCGACTCCGGCGAGAAGATGTATGACTCCTATCAGTTCTACAGCCTGGGACTCGGCGAGGTCTGGAGCATTTCCGCCGCCAACGGCAGCGGTACCGGAGACCTGCTCGACGAGATCGTCCGCCTGCTTCCGAAGGAGGAAGCGGTCGAAGATCCGTACGCCGATCTCCCCCACATCGCCATCGTCGGCAAGCCGAATGTCGGCAAATCTTCCCTGACCAACGCCTTGCTCGGCGAGGAGCGCAACATCGTGACCCCGGTCGCCGGCACGACCCGCGACTCCATCGCGACGCACTACAACAAGTTCGGCCATGAATTCATGCTGGTCGACACCGCCGGCATGCGCCGGAAGAACCGCGTCAGCGAGGATCTGGAATTCTACTCCGTCATGCGCGCCATCCGTGCGATCGAGCACAGCGACGTCTGCATCCTGATGATCGACGCCCAGAACGGCATGGAAGCCCAGGACATGGCGATCTTCAACCTGATCCAGAAAAACAAGAAGGCCTGCGTCATCGTCGTCAACAAGTGGGATGCCATCGAGAAGGACACCCATACCATGAAGGAGTATACCGAAGGCCTGAAGGCCCGGATCGCCCCGTTCAATGACGTGCCGATCATCTTCACGTCCGTCCTCAAGAAACAGCGCATCATGGACGTCCTCGACGAGGTCGCCCATGTCTACGGCAACTACAGCCGGAAGATCCAGACCTCCGTCCTCAATGAAACGATGCTGCCGGAGATCGAGAATTATCCTCCGCCGGCCTGGAAGGGCAAATATGTCAAGATCAAGTTCATCACCCAGCTCCCGACAGCCTGCCCCTCCTTCGCGTTCTTCTGCAACCTGCCGCAGTACGTCAAGGACCCCTACAAGCGGTTCCTGGAAAACCGTCTGCGCGAGCATTTCGACCTGCACGGCTGCCCCGTCCAGATCTTCATGCGTCAGAAATAGCCGTCAGCCGACAAGACCGCGGACGGCGTCGGCGATATGGGCGGCGTCGAGGCCGTAGGCGGCCATCAGTTCGGACGGCGTTCCGGACTGGCCGAAACGGTCCATGCCGTTGACATAGGCCAGGCGGGCGGGGAACTTCTCGGCCAGAAGCGCGGCGATGCTTTCGCCCAGGCCGCCGGCGCGATTGTGCTCTTCCGCTACGACGGCGCGGCCGGTCTTGCGGATGGAGGCCAGGACGGCGCCCTCATCCAGCGGCTTGATGGTCGCGATGTCGACGACTTCGATGGAGATGCCTTCCTGCTCCAGCGCCTCGGCAGCCTGCAGGGCTTCCCAGACGAGATGGCCTGTCGCAAAGACGGTCGCATCGGAGCCTTCATTCATCACATACGCCTTTCCGATTTCGAAGGAGGCATCCGGATCCGTGAAATTCGGGACGCCGGGACGGCCGAAACGCAGATAGACCGGTCCCTCGTAACGGGCGGCCGCGATCGTGGCCGCTTTCGTCTGGTTGTAGTCGCAGGGGTTGATCACGACCATACCGGGAAGGGCACGCATCAGGGCGATGTCTTCCATCGTCTGGTGGGTGGCGCCGTCCTCGCCGAGGGTGATGCCGGCATGGGAGGACGCAATCTTGACATTGGTATTGCCGTAGGCGACTTCCTGGCGGATCTGGTCATAGACGCGGCCGGTCACGAACTCGGCGAAGGAGCCGATGAACGGAATCTTGCCGGCGATGGCCAGGCCGGCGGCGACGCCGACCATATTGGCTTCGGCAATGCCGCACTGGATGAAACGTTCGGGGAATTCCGCGGCGAAGGCATCCATCTTCAAGGAGCCTTTGAGGTCGGCGGTAAGGGCGATGATGCGCTCATCGGCACGTCCGGCTTCGAGCAGGCCGGCGCCGAATCCGCTGCGGGTATCTTTCTTTCCTGAATCAGTATATTTTTTCATATTCTCTTCGTCTTCTGTGTTAGATTCTTTGCATTGCTCAGAATGACATTCTGCCTACGGCTGGAAATCGCCGAGGGTTTCTTCCAGCTGGGTCATGGCCTCCGCGCACTGCTCCTCGGACGGAGCCTTGCCGTGCCACTTGCAGGTACCCGCCATGAAGTCCACGCCGTAGCCCATGTCGGTCTTGAACAGGATCATGACCGGCAGGCCGGAGCCCCGGAGGGCATCCGCCTTGGCAAAAGCTTCCAGGATGGCATCGAAATCATGACCGTCGGCGACGATGGTATTCCAGCCGAAGCTCTTCCATTTCGCTTCCAGGTCGGCGCTGCCGGCGACCGATTCGACGGTACCGTCGATCTGCTGTCCGTTCCAGTCGGTCATCGCGACCAGGTTGTCCAGGCCGTGGTGCGCGGCGAACTGGGCCGCTTCCCAGATCTGGCCTTCCTCGCACTCGCCGTCGCCGCACAGGACGAAGACACGCTTGGGATCGGCATTCAGTTTCTTGGCCAGGGCGATGCCGGCGGCGGCGGACAGGCCCTGTCCGAGGGAGCCGGAAGCCTGGGTGATGCCCGGCAGGTCACGCCGTACGGAAGGATGGCCCTGCAGCCGGGTTCCCATCTTGCGGAAGGTCCCGAGTTCATTGACCGGGAAATAACCGGCACGGGCAAGGACGGAATAGTAGACCGGTGTCAGGTGGCCGGCGGAGAGGATGAAGACATCCTGGTCACGGCCGTCACGGGTCCAGCGGGCCGGATCCTGGTCCATGACCTGGAAAAACAGCGCGGTCATGATGTCGGCGCTGGACATGGAACCACCCGGATGACCGGATTTGGCACGGGTCACCATCCGGATAATGTCCCGGCGGACCTGTGTGGAGATTTTTTTCAGGGTTTCTTTGTTTGCAGTCATATCATGTGATGTGTGTTATGATTCAAGTTTAGGGAAACGGACGGTGAAGCACGCGCCGCCCAGGGTAAAGGACCGGCTGTAGGAGATATCGCCACCGCAGCGCTCCAGGATGTTCTTGCAGATGGCCAGGCCCAGGCCGGTGCCGCTGCTCTTCGTGGTGAAGTTCGGCGTAAAGAGACGGGCGCGGTTTTCATCCCCGACACCCGGGCCGTTGTCTTCGAACACGATGTCATAGAAGCCCTCGCGCGTGGAATTGCGCAGGCTCAGGTGGATCCGGCCCTGCTTCGGTTCCCGGCCGGATTCGGCATCTTCCTTCTGCTGGTTTTCGATGGCCTGCACCGCATTGGTCAGCAGGTTGACGAAGACACGGGTCAGCTGCGGTTTCGGGCCTTTGACCGTCGCGCCCTGCAATCCGATGTACTGGAACGTGATATTGTCCTTCTCGTCGAACAGCGCCACTTCATCGGAGGCCAGCCGGTCCAGGTCGATCTCGACCGGAGCCTCGCTGTACAGTTTCGCGAAGGTGGAGAATTCGTTCGCCGTGTCCGTCAGTCCGTCGATGCTCTCGAGGATGACCGGGGCCATCTGCTCGAATTTCTCGCCCCAATCCGCGTCTCCGCGCGCCTTGAGACGGATGATGCGCTGGATCTGGAGTTTGATCGGCGTCAGCGGATTCTTGATCTCGTGCGCCACCTGCCGGGCCATTTCGCTCCAGGCCTTGTCGCGCTCAAACTGCGCGGCCTGCTTGCTGCTCTCGGACAGGTCATGCACCATCAGGTTGTAGGCCCGTACGAGGGATGAAATCTCGTCCTCGCGGTCATAGATGATATATTCCAGGCCGCCGGTACGCGCGGAGACCATCTTGGAGCCCATGTTGATCAGCGGGCGGAACATCTTGTCGACCTGCCGGGTCGTGATCCAGCGGGTCAGGATCAGCAGGATGAGGAATGCCGTGATGATGAAGATGGCATGGAACATGGCTTCCGTACGGAATTCCACGCCGGAATCGGTATACGGAGCGGCCAGGATGGCCAGCATCGTGCCGGCTTCGTTGAAGACCGGGGCATACATCATGTAGAAGGACCGGCCGGCCATGCGCTCCTTGTGGATATAATAGCGCCGGTTCTCGTACCGGATGTTCCGGTAGGCCTCTTCGTTGACCCGGGTCCCGACCAGCATGCGCTCGAACACGTCGGGGTTGGTGGAATGATAGACCCGTCCGGACGTAGTATAGAGGGTGATGTCGGACTTGACATACTCGCTGATGTCGCCCAGCCGGCTCGCCGCCCCCTGGGCGTCGAAATCTTCCACCGAACGGTAAAAGCGGGCGTCCGCCTGGACCAGGGCCTGGATCGTGGAGATCTTCGATGTCATCAGGGTCATGACGTTGGCTTCGTTGCGCCGGTAGACGAACAGGACGCTGATGATGGCCATCACGGCCAGGGTCGCGATCAGGGACAACAGGAGGACGGTGTTCATCCGGGACTTGTAGTAGTTCCGCTGGAAGGTGCCCTTGCGCCGGTTGCCGATAGCCAGCAGGCTCAGCAGCAGGTAAGCGGCCAGCGCCACCATGAACCCGGCGACCATGTATTGGGTGAAGTCTTCGTTCTTGCGGGAGATGACGATGAACTCGTCGTCGGAGATCCGGGTCAGGAAATGGACATAACTGTCCGTGATGACATAGTCTTCGCCGTCGGCGTCCGCCGACCGGAGCCGCCCGGTCAGGACCGTCGGATAGGCGTAATCGCCCCGGTAGCCCACCAACTTGTCATTCAAGTATTTGGCGTAGGAGTACCGGGCCGGAAGCACGACCGGGCCGGACACCGAATTGTCCAGCAGGGCAGCATAGCCGCGCCCCTCCTTCTCCGCCTTGGACTCGATGCTGAGGACCAGGTGCGTCACGCCCTGGGCGGCGGAATAATAGGTAAAGTCGCCGATGTACCAGGGACGGCCGCTTGCCGCCTGCGAATAACTGAAACGGGACTGGTCCGAAATCTGGACGCCCTGGACGATGCGCTCGTTGAAATATCGGAGCATGAAGGCCTCGTCCCCGGTCTCGCGGAGCAGGTACAGGGTGAGGTCGTAGTCCTGGGCGATGCGGCCCAGATAGGATTCCGAGATGCGGTTGAGGATGATCCGGGAGTCCTGGCGGCCGGCGATCAGGGTCGAGATCAGCGGGTCGTTGGCGATGGAATTCTCCACCGTCCGCAACTGGATTTCGAAGGCCAGGTCACGGTCGATGGCCAGCCGGTTCGCCCAGATTTCAACCCGCCGGCGTTCCCGGTCGAAGCCCAGGAGCGAGGTCACCGCGACCATGTAGACGGCGCAGATGCCCGAGAAGATGGTCCGGAAGCGGCGGGAGAAGACGTTGAACCGGAAGCCGAATGTCCGGCGCAGGAAAGGCCGGAGCATCTGGATCAGCAGCGGGATCATCAGCAGCAGGGACAGCCAGGACAGGTAGACATAGGCCGAGAAACGGTTCAGGCTGCTGACCTTGTAGAGTTCCAGGGTGATGTTCGAATTGACCAGGACACTGCGGAAAGACAAGTGGATGTAGACCGGCAGCAGGACCAGCAGCAGGCACAGCAGGGCCGCCGCCGTCTTCCGCCGGCCGGGATTCTCCAGGACCCGTCGGAGCAGCTGGCTCCGGACGGTGTAGAGACAGCAGATGACCAGGACGATATACAGGTTGATGATCAGGACGGCGCCCAGCGAATACCGCCAGGGACCGTCCGCATAAATCGTCGGAGAAAACAGGAGGGCCGTGGTCTGGAGCCCACGCCCCAGCAGGTAGAAGCCGCCGCAGAGCAGGGTCAGCCCAAAGAGGACGATTCCCATGTTCCGAAGGTTCTTGCGCAGGTTCAGGAACAGGAAGGCACCGGCGACAAAGAGGAAGAAGGAGATCCAGAGGGACACGCCGTCCGGCAGCATCGGATTGGCCTGGGCGTTTTCCTGCAGGATCTTGATCAGCGGCCGGCCGCGGACGTAAACGGCGGCGCCGCCGCTCCAGCTGACCGGATAGAGCGAGAAGTGGTCCGGCAGTTTGAGACGGGGATTCACCCCGTTGACCGTCGCCCCGTCCATCGAGTTCTTGACCTCCAGGCCCGCGATGACCAGAGTGCCGTCGTCTGCGGTCCGGCAGTAGGTCAGGTACCATTTCGGACCGATGTTCAGGAAACTCACCGAGGTGTCGACCTGGGTCAGCGGGGAGACGAGGTTGTAGCGCAGGTCCGGGAACCGCTGGACGATCATGCGGTGGCTGATGTCGTCGTTGTCGACGGAAAACTGGTGGCACCAGGACTGGAGCGTGTCCTCGACATAGCGGTAGATGACCATGTCCTCCGGAAGCCCTTCCAGGTCGAGCCAGCTTTCCCGGTCCTGTTCCAGGGCGCTGGACGTGTACCCGTCCAGGATGTCCATCCGCTCCTCCAGGATCCGCGAGACCCGCCGGGCGGCCGCATCCGTATAGTCCGTCCCGCCGCGTCCGAATACCGAAACGCAGGCCAGGACGACTGCTGCGGCGAACAGCAGGACCCAGGCGTACCGCCGGAGAATATGGCTTTCCGTCTTATTCATGGTGATAGGGCTCTCCCCGCAGGATGGTGAAAGCCCGGTAAAGCTGCTCTGCAAAAATCGTTCTCACCATCTGGTGGGAGAACGTCATGTCGGACAGGGAGATCCGGCCGGCCGCCCGGTCGTACACCTTTTGGGAGAAACCGTAGGCTCCGCCCACGACGAAGACCAGGTCGCGGCCGCCCCGGGTCATCCGGTCTTCCAGGAAACGGGCGAATTCCACCGACCGGTACTGGCGTCCCCGCTCGTCCAGCAGGATCACTTCGTCGGCCGGCCGGAGCGCGGCGAGGATCAGTTCCCCTTCCCGCTCCTTGATCTGGTCCTGCGTCAGGGCCGATACGTTCTTCAGTTCCGGGATCTCCGTCAGCGCGAACGGGACATAGTGCCGGAGTCTCGACACATAGAGGTCGAGTCCCTCGCGGACCCATCGGACGTCCGTCTTGCCGACAGTGAGCAAAGTGATCTTCATTGTTTCGCAAATTTACCAAGATGGCTCGGAATTTGCAATAAAGAATGCGGCTATATTTTTCTAATGAAAGGACAGAGATGAAAAAATGGACCGTCGTGATCGCCGCAGCGCTTGCCTTGTGCCTGGGCCTGAATGCCCATGCGCAGAACAAGGGCGATTTCGACGTTTTCATCCCGATTGCCAAGTATATCCGGCTCGGTGACGCGGAGAAACTCTCCGCCTGGTTCGCGGACAACCTGGAAGTCACCGTGTTCTCCAACACGAACGATACCAGCCGGAACCAGGCCCGCCAGATCGTCAAGTCTTTCTTCGACTCCTACAAACCCAGTTCCTTCAACATCGAACACACGGCCGGAAGGTCCAACATGAAATACGCGCTGGGGCACCTGAAGGCCGGCGGAGAAGTTTTCGAGGTCACGATTTTCGTCAGCATCAAAGACCAGACATACAAAATCCAGCAACTGAAAATTGCGAAATCCGACTGATGCAGCCGGTTTTTTTATTGTTTATCCGCAAGCGGGAAAAGTTTGGCACACGCTTTGCTATTTGTTATTTCGGTTAGTTTAGTTGATAATAATAGGGTTCAGAAAGGGCGGCCTTCCATCGGAAAGCCGCCCTTTTTGATTTCTGTCCGTCCGGGATTAGCCGTTGACGCGCTGGCCGTAGCTGCGGTCGGTGGTATTGACGGTGATGATGTCGTCGGTATTGATGAAGAGCGGGACCATGATCTTCGCACCGGTCTCCAGTTCGACTTCCTTGAGTGCGGAAGTGGAAGCGGTGTTGCCCTTGACGGCCGGCTCGGCATAGGTAACCTGAAGGGTCACATAGGTCGGGAGTTCGCAGGTAAGGCAACGCTCTTCGGGCTCGGTCACGAAAATCATCTCAACGTGCTGGCCTTCCTTCATGAGGTCGGCATTCTCGATGAGGTCCTTCGGGAGGGAGATCTGCTCGTAGTTTTCCTCGTTCATGAAGTTGAAACCGTCCTCGTCTCCATACAGGAACTGGTAGCCGCGGTGCTCAACGTTGATCGTCTCGATCTTCGCGCCGGCGGTGAAGGTGTTCTCGAGGATGCGGCCGTTCTCCAGGTTGCGCAGTTTCGTCTTGACGAAAGCGGGGCCCTTGCCCGGCTTGACATGCTGGAACCAAACGATGGAGCACGGTTTGCCGTTGAAATTCAGATAAAGTCCGTTTTTGAAATCAGCTGTTGTTGCCATATATAAATGTTTTGAATTATAATCGTTTCAGTTTGCAAAAATAAGAATTTGCCGTCACAGATGCAAAATTTTCTTCGCGACGGCTTCCAAAAGCCACTTCGGCGTACTCGTCGCTCCGCAGATGCCGACCCGGTCTCCTTCGCGGAACCAGGCGGGATCGACTTCCTCCGGACCGCCGGCATGGTAAGTCCGCTCATTGACCCGGCGGCACAGGTCGCCCAGCACCTTGCCGTTAGAACTTTCCTTCCCCGAAACGAAAACGACGGCGTCATGCGCGGAGGCGAAGGCCGTCAGCTGGGCGTGGCGGGAAGACACTTGCTTGCAGATGGTATCATGGACCGTGACGGGACCGCCGACCCGCCGGGTCAGGTCCGCGCAGATCGCCGCATATTCGGACGGGCTCTTCGTCGTCTGGGAGAAAATCTCCACCGGTCCGTCCAGGCAGACCGCCCCGCGCCGGAACGCATCTTCCAGCATGGCCATGTTCTCCACGACCAGGGCGTCCCCGCCGGCCTGGCCGACCAGGCCGAGGACCTCGGCATGTCCCACTTTTCCGAAGATGATGATCTGGCCCCGCTGCTCCCGGATCCGGTCGTAAGCCTGGCGGATCCGCTGCTGGAGTTTCAGCACGACGGGGCAGGTACAGTCAATCAGGGTAACGGAAAGGGCCCGGGCCTGCTCATACGTCCGGGGCGGCTCGCCATGGGCCCGGATCAGGACAGTCTTGCCGACGGCGCCCTCCAGCGAGGCGATGCTGCGGAGTCCCTTGGCGGACAGGCGTTCGAGTTCCGCCTCGTTGTGGACGATGGCCCCGAGCGAGCACAGTTCCTCGCCCGGATGCGCGTCCAGGTAGTCTTCCGCCTGGCCGATGGCCCGGATCACACCGCCGCAGAACCCGGAATGGGCGTCGATTTCTACGTTCAGTTGCATGTTATTCCAAAATGCCGAAACGGCCCTGGATCAGGCCTTGCGTCCAGACGATCTCCTCGTGGAGGTTCATGTCGGAGTTGTCCATCACGAACGCGTCTTCCGCCCGGCGGAGCGGGTTCGTCTCACGGTGGGAGTCGATGTAGTCCCGTTCTTCGAGGTTTTTCATGACGGCCTCCAGGTCCGGCTGCTCTCCCTTGGCCTTGAGTTCGTCGTAGCGGCGCTGCGCCCGGACTTCCGGACGGGCCGTCACGAAGATTTTCAGTTGGGCGTTCGGGAAAACGGCGGTGCCGATGTCCCGGCCGTCCATGACGACGCGGCCCCGGGCGCCGGCTTCATGGAGCTTGGCGTCGACGAAGGCGCGGACGAAAGGAACGGCGGCGATGGGGCTGACCTGGCCCGAGACGGCCATGGTCCGGATTTCCTGCTCGATGCGACGGTCGCCGATATAGGTGCCGTCGGCTCCGAAGTGCAGGTCCAGGCCCTGGTCCAGCGCGGCCTTCAGGTCCGCTTCATGGATCGTGTCATCCGGGTCGATGAAGCCGTTCTCCTGGGCGAAGAGGGTCACGCCGCGGTACAGCGCACCGGAATCCAGGTAAACGAACGAAAAGGTCTCGGCGATCAGTTTGGCGAGGGTGCTTTTGCCGGTGGCGGAAAAACCGTCGATGGCGATAATGATATCAGGAATCTGCATGGATGATCAAGTTAGAGGACAAAAATAGGAATTTTTGTTCAAAGTCAGCGATTTTTATCCGATATTTGCGTAAGATACTTGCGGCGGCGATCCGGCCGCCCGCAACGCCAAATGAACGATTGATATGAAGATTCTTGTAATTGACGACGAACGCGCGATCCGGAATTCGCTGAAAGAAATCCTGATGGACGAAGGGTATACGGTCGATGTAGCCGAAGACGGTCCCAAGGGCCTGGAACTGGCCGGGAAAGAACGGTATGATGTCATTTTCTGCGACATCAAGATGCCCGGCATGGAAGGGACGGAAGTCCTGGTCAAGCTGGTGGAAGAAGGCATCGAGACGCCGGTCGTCATGATCTCCGGCCATGCCGACATCGCCACCGCCGTCGAGTGCATGCACAAGGGCGCCTTCGATTTCATCGAGAAACCCCTTGACCTGAACCGCATCCTCATCACGATCAAGAACGCCACGGACAAGGCCAACCTCGCCAAGGAAAACAAGATCCTCAAGAAGAAAGTTTACGGCCAGCAGATGATCGGCGAGTCCGAAGCGATCCGCCACATCCGGGAGATGATCGAGAAGGTCGCCCCGACCCCCGCCCGCGTGCTGATCACCGGCCCGAACGGTTCCGGTAAGGAGCTGGTCGCCCGCAGCCTGCACCAGCAGAGCGACCGCAGCGCCATGCCGTACATCGAAGTCAACTGCGCCGCCATCCCGTCCGAACTGATCGAGAGCGAACTGTTCGGCCACAAGAAAGGCTCCTTCACCTCCGCCGTCAAGGACCACAAGGGCAAATTCGAGCAGGCCGACGGCGGCACCCTTTTCCTGGACGAGATCGGGGACATGAGCCTGGCCGCCCAGGCGAAGGTGCTCCGGGTCCTCCAGGAGAAGAAACTGACCCCGGTCGGCGGGGACAAGGACATCGAAGTCAACGTCCGCGTCGTCGCTGCCACCAACAAGAACCTCAAGGCGGAGATCGAGAAAGGAACGTTCCGCGAAGACCTGTACCACCGCCTCAGCGTCATCATCATCCGGGTTCCCTCCCTGGACGAGCGCAAGGACGACATTCCCCTGCTGGTGGACTATTTCACCCAGCAGATCTGCGCCGAGAGCGGCAAGCCGGTCCGGGAATTCGCCCCGGAAGCCGTCACGCTCCTGCAGGAACGCTCCTGGCCCGGAAACATCCGCGAACTGCGCAACGTCGTGGAGCGCCTCCTCATCCTCGGCGGTTCCGTCATCTCGGCGCAGGATGTCAAGGATTATGTATGATTCTCGCAAAGATTGATAGTATTTTGCCCAAGAGGGCGACTAATAAGTGATTATTGGTCGCCTTCTTTTTTTGTTTTGCTTCGCGCAGGCGGTAGCTCGCCTCCGGAAGGTTCCGTTCGCTTCCGCTCACTCTATCCCTCCCAACGTCTCCTTCGT